>Ga0214923_10006160_pt1 | contig 13597 bp, 9 predicted proteins | sample LL1510_MetaG_FD_177993 | JGI IMG/M metagenome (GOLD analysis project Ga0214923, IMG submission 177993) | Freshwater microbial communities from Lake Lanier, Atlanta, Georgia, United States - LL-1510 | ecosystem: Environmental > Aquatic > Freshwater > Lake | place: USA: Georgia | collected 2015-10-15 | reverse complement strand
ACGCGTGGGGCTAGGAGAAACAAGGTCGGGTGGGCTGACTGTCTCGGTCAGCCGATGGAACATGCGATCATCACCCCTTAAATTGCCCATCGGGCGATTGGGGACAATCGGCCCTACCAAGGTTCCAGATTTCAGCCATGTCGGCAGGAAGGCCTATCTCTTCTGAAAACCTCTCTTCGCCCAATTTCAACTCAATTTTCGATGAATTTAAGCAATGTCGGCCTATTTCTAGCCTATTTTTATTGACTTTATCGATATAGTTAATAAAAATATCATCATTTTTTCCATATATTTTGTCATTTAGGACAGGGAAACCTAGGTGTTCAAAATGTGCCCGGATCTGGTGGAGTCGGCCAGTTTTTGGAGAGGCTTCCACGAGACTAATTTCGCCATGTTCAGGGTGAGGGCGGGTGCCGAGGGTTTTGAATTCGGTGATAGCAGGGTAGGTGCCTGGGACAACGGCTTGGCGGATATAGATCCGGCTGGGCTGGTGTTTGCCGAGCCGATCCAAGGGGGCGTCGATGGTTCCGGATTCCGGCGGCTTCCCATGAACAATGGCGAGGTAGGTTTTCTGAATTTCCCGGCGCTGTTGCATCTTGCCCAAAAGAGAGGCGTTTTCCTTGCCGCGGGCAACCAGGAGGAGGCCGGAGGTTTCGCGGTCAAGACGGCTGACGAGCGAGAGGAATTCGCCCGGGACCTGCTCCCGGAGCCAGTCGATCAGCGTGAAGGTGCCGTCGGGTCGGGTGGGGTGGACGAGCCATCCGGCAGGTTTATTGACGATCAGGAACCGGGGATCGGTGCGGAGGATGGTGGGGGCGGTCATGTCGACGGGGTGAATATCCTGATGGATTGGCCGGGCAAAATGGAAACTAAAAGAGGAGAGTCGGAAACTTCACCAAGGTCGCGCTCGCAGTGCAGGACCAATCGAACTTGGCTGAAAGCGGGTAGGGGAGGGTCGATGACCTTGCCGCAGTTTCCATTTTGGACATCTTCAGATACAAATATTCCATGAAGCCCAGTGATCTGGCCCGGATTTGTGACCGGATTCTCAAGACAAAAAAGTTCCGGGACTATCCGGGGGCGAGGAACGGGTTGCAGGTTTCCCATGGGCGGCCGGTGAAAAAAATTGGCTGGTCGGTGGATGCAGATCTTGAATCCATTCGGCGGGCAGGAAAAGAAAAGGTGAATTTTCTGGTCGTGCATCACGGGATTTTTTGGGGAAGCTCGGCGTTGGATCGAAAAATCCGGGCGCGCCGGATCCGTGAGGCGAAGCGGCTAGGCGTGGCGATCTATTCGTCCCACCTGCCTTTGGACGCGCATCCGGAGTTGGGGAATTCGATCGGACTGGTTCGTGCCTTGGGGTTGGGCAACTGGAAAAAGAAAAGATTCGGCAGAGCCATGGGGAAAGAGATCGGATTCATGGTCCAGGAAAGGGGAATCCGGCGGAAGGTGCTATTTCGAAACTGTAAGCGACTCAAGGGGGCGAGGGTAAAGATGATGGCGGCCGGTCCGGCCGTGTGCCGAAAAATCGGTATCGTGACCGGTGGTTTTGGCGATTTGGATCAGGTGGTCCAGGCGGGTTTGGATACGCTGGTCACGGGGGAAGCCGACTATCCGACGGAGGTCAAGGCGAGGGAGCTTCGGATCAACCTGATCCTGGGTGGACATCGTGAAACGGAGGTGTTGGGAGTGAAAAAGCTTGCTAACTGCCTGCGCTATAAAGAGGTGGGCGCACTGTGTAGTCAACTTAGTAGTAAGATTTGTATATGTCTACTGAGTAACCCGTGGGAACCCAAGTATAAATGGTGTTATTCGGATAAGTTGAATTAGTGGCAGGCCAATTTGTTCCTTTTGGTTTAACGGATGAGCCGTTTTGGAAAAATACTTGGTAATATTTTTTTACAAGTGGACCAACGGCGTTGGTTTGGCCGGAGGAGTTGGTCGCAACACGTTGAGCAACAACGTATATGCGGAAGTTGTGGCTCTGGCAGGAGGAGAGGGCGTAGATCTTGGAAAACCACTCTTCGGCCGCCTGATCGTTCCATTCATTAACATTGATTCTGGTGCTTGCAGCACTATTTCCAGGAGCGGGGGAAAGAGAAATGGTGTTCGTGTTGCCGAAGACGGAGTTGGCCGGCCAATTTGACGTGTTGGGCCAATTTGGATCGGTGCCGATGAAGCATAGATGACTGGGGGTAAGGAAGGGGTACTTGGATCTAAAGCGCATCACACCTTGGGCAAAAGCCTCGGACATTCCAGCGGGCACGGAATGATTGGCGACAACTGCTGATAAGTTATTGATCAAAACTGGATCGTTTGTCATAAGCACGCCTCCTGCCAAGGCACGGAGGACAGGGGCTGGCGCAGTGTTCAGATTGATTTTCCCTCCGCCCAAGCTGTACGGGCCAGAATTGGTTGTGTTAACGCCGTTGGAAAGGCAAAAAAGATCGAGAAGTGCAGCTGCAGACTGGGCCATATTCGGAATCCAAGGAATGCTATTATTATACATGTTGGTGAAAGCAAAGCGCATGTGCTCAGGCCGGCCGATGCGGAGTGTGTTCCCGCCTCCGAATCGGGGATCGGCAACGGAATTAGTGGTGACAATACCGTTACTTAATCCGCGCCAAAGAATCGGATCATAAATATTCCCGAGTTCCAGAATATTGGTCATCGCACCGTTCCGAATTAACGCTGGTGCCTTATTGGCTCCAGTGGGAGCCACGGTACTTGCGCTTGGCTCATTTGCAGAGTTAGTCTCCGGCTTTGAGCCAGTTGGAGGTGCCCCATAAGCAGTTGGGTTATGTCCTTTATCAGACCATTGGGTAACATCCAGTCGACAACTAGGGTTAAGAAAGCTTGGGTCAGAAGAATACGAAATTGCTGAGTCTGGAATTAACGTGTTAGTATTTGGACCGATGAATGATGTGTTAGAAAAGCTTAATGGGGCGAACAATCCTTCAGTAGCAATCAGAGGCCTTAAAAAATACGTGATTCGGGGGTCACCTGAGTTGAGAAAGCGACCGGAGAAATTGGTTGGATCCTGTAAAATAAGTCCGGGCTGCCAGGACTGATAAGCAACATCAAAGTTTGGTGAGCTACCATTGTTTGAAACAGAGCTATATTGCATTCGCAAATTTCTCGAACGGTCAAAAATAATTCCCCCAAAAGACAATTCACATATAGCAGAATTACCGAATGAATCATTGTTGGCTATTTGGGGAGCACCAACTATAAGGCAGTTGCTAACAAAGTCGGAAGAATTTCGATTTAAATAAATCCTTGTAGTAGTACTGTTAGTATTTCCATAAATAAACTTGTAGTTATTTGTGCTGATCATCAGCCAATTATTGGTATTGGTAAGCGGACCAATATTCTGCCAAGCTTGTTTATGATCACATTTAATAAGGCAGTAACCATTGGCAGGGATAAAGTTGTTGGAAACTCCCTTCACATTTGCGGCAGTAATCGCGTTTGAAAAACTGAATGTCAAATTAGACAATGAGCCTGTTGAGCCATTTGTATATTCTGCAGCAATCTCATCTATGGTTTTAACAAATTGATTGCATCCTATGGCAAAAGCATTTGTATCGCCTGGGGTGTTCGTCCCGTAGCTCCTGAAACTTATACCTATAGAGGATACTGGGATATCTTGGGAGTAAGGATTCCAAAGCTCCAAATAAGCATTGATACTTGGAAGTATGCGATTGGGCATTGTGGGAATAAGAGTTGCATTTGTTGTGCTGTCTTTGTAATCAGAAAAGCCACCAGCACCTGGCTCGAGTCTGTAGCGAAGTGAAAGTTCCGTTAAATATGGTAGCGCTTCTGTTCCGCGGTATCCTTGCGCGCCGTCGAAAGTTGTGGGAACCGAGTCGGCGTCGATATAGTCGACGATATTGGCCGCAAGGCATTTGGCGTAATCAAAATCATTGGTTGGGTATAGAATACTGTTCGTCAAGCCACCGGCCCGGGCCAGAAAATTGGTCGACAGGTTTGAGGTAATGATTTGGGCGATGTTCGTGGCCGCCTGTGCTGCCGAGCCGGAATTGGTTGCGAGATTGTTCAGATTAAACTTTGTGTAACCTTGATTGGCATAACCTTTTGGGGCGTTGCTGGAGCCACTGACCGGAATACCAACAGGAATCCAGGCAAGCGCCCCGTTAGATGGGAAGGCGGGGTCAGTCGGGGCCCAAGCGCGAAGGCCGCTGGCGAAGTAACGGGCGTTCGTCGAGTTAGCTAATCCGCTATTGTTTGCGAGCAGGCCGTAGGAAATATATCGGGCCCGGTTATTGGTGAAAGTGGATGGAGAGGAGACTAAGGTAATCCCGTTTGTCCCGGTCGCACTAGAGAGAGAGACTTCCTCAGGGTTGGTGCCGCTGGACCGGTTTGTTGTGGAGCCCATCCGCTCGGCATCGATGAGACCTTCCAGATCCTCGGTGAACCAGGCAATGCGGACCGCGGGGGAGGTTACGGTGGGGTTGGTGCCGAAATTCCTCTTTTCCTGATGGATATAAACCCAACCCACAGGGGGCGAGGTACGTCCTCCCAGCAGGGGGATCTGGACGCATGTTGGATGATTCTGGCCGGGGTTATCGATGAATCCGTTGGTGGCGTTCTGGGTCATGAAGGTCTGCATGTCGTTGGAAAAAGTGCCTTGGTGGGTGTTCGTGAACCGCATGGCGTTTTGAATATTATTTGTGCCAAGCTCTTTGATTCCTGCCGGGCTGAAGAGGGGGAGGTAGTACCACATGGCGCTATTTTGCCCGTTGTTGTTCCCAGAAGTTTTGATTTGAGCGATGAAAGGATAGCCAAGCTCATCGGTCCAGTTGGTTCGCCAGTAGGTGACGATGGCGGTGTTTCCCAAATCCGCCTGGGAGTAGTCGTTGATGAGTTGAGTGACGCAGAACTTGCCTGAGTTCAGCGCCATTTCGAGGAGGGTGGTTTTTTCAATTGAAGTGGTGGCTTGGCGTTCCAGTCGGGCAGAGGCCAGGAAAGCAGTGGCGGTGAGGGCGGCCAAGGAAACCAGGGCGAGGACGCTGATCAAAGCGAAGCTGGGGGAGAACTCCCAAAATGGTGAATACCGCATGGTTTTCATTCCAAAGGATCAGTTTTTTGGAGAATCGAGTCGAAATTCAAAGGAGCGGGCGTATTTTTGAATATTATTAGAATTCATCCAGGCGGAATTGGTGATCTTCTGGGCCACGTCGTCCGGGTAAAAAGAAAGTTCAATGGCTATTTTATTGCCCCCGTAGTAAGCGCTGGAGTTGGTGGTGGTGGTATTGTTGCTGAAGTTGAGTCCATTCGTGGTTGTATTGGTTTGGTTGTAGAAGGTGAGTTGGAGGCTACAGGCATTGCGGGCAAGGGTTTCGCTATTCGCGGAAATATCCGGAAAGAGGGACGCCGCGTCTCCATTTGTTGAGGAGAGCCAACTCCCGATGGTGGTAGCGGCATTTGAGGGGGGGACATAATATCGAAAAAGATTATAGCCAGTCGTGACAAAGCCGTTGACGTTGGTGTTGGTGGCCAGAGCGATATAGTAACCGACGAGTGCGAGGTCGGCCGAGTTATTGGTTCGACTGGCTTGAGGGATGAGACCGAAAAATTGAGCACAGTTGGGGGCTCCCCCGGGAGCAAGTCCAGCGTTTCCGTTGCTGAAGTAATAAAAAGGGACAGGGGCATTGGTGAGGTTAGTTGGGAAAGCGGAGAGACGGGAAAAAGTTTTTCCGCGCATGGCAAAGGCCGATAGATCCTGGGCCATTAGCAGGCAGGCAGCACGGGCCTCGCGGGTGGCATCGGTTCGCCGGTTGGCGTTGGACCAAGCTTTTGACATCTGATCCTGCATCCCGACCATCATGAGCAGGACCACGGAAAGAACCGTAGTGGCGGCCATGAGTTCTATGAGGGTGAAGGCAGGAATCTGACGCAAATGGTTCAAGGGAAAGTCAGGGCGAATGCTCATGTCTGGTGAATGATTCCCGTAAAAACATATTGTACACGGTTGGTGGCAGGAGCCGATGCAGGGCTTTCCACCGTGATATCTACCCTTTGTGGGTTCGCACTCGCAGCTGTACTTGCTGGCCCGCCATACAAAAAGGAGTGTTTTATGGAGACTTTGACCAGGAGAATGGGCCCATTCGTCCCCTTGGTGAACCAATCGGGATCAGCAGGACCATTCAGGGAGACGAAAAAGGCTTTGGGTCGAAGCATGATGGGGGAGTTGGATGAGTCCGTGCGAATCTGTTGGTCGTAAGCGAGGTAGATGTAGCGATCAGCAGGGGAGTTGTTGTTCTGGCTTACGGTCATGGGAATATTGGTGTAATTATTGGCATTTATTGCGTTGGTTCCTTGGATCTGAATTAGTTTCCCCCCTGCTTGGGAGCTCCCTGCGTCAGACAAGTCGCCAATAATGGTTTGTGCGATGAGGGCAGCCTGGGTGGCTTCGTAACTTTCTTTGCTCATGCTGAGGCCAAGGGGAAAGAGGCCGATGATGGAAGTGAAGGCCACAGCGGCCACTCCCATGGCGATGACGACTTCGGTGAGACTGAAAGCCGATGACTCACGCCAAGGTCGCAAAGGACGGAAAGGGTTATTTTTTAGGTCGGAACGAACCTTTGCGAACGTAGTGGACTTAGCGTGAGATATGGGAGATGGCTCACGCAAAGGACGCCTAGGACGGCAAGGGATGCTTTTGGCTTCGGAAAAATTCTTTGCGGGTGTGGCATGAGAAAGGGATTTCATGGGGATTGGGGGGCGGGGGCCATCGTGGCCATGGCCCGGCCGGTGTAACGGGTGAACCGAACAGTTTCAAAATTGGTCATTCGGGAGGTGCCGTTGGTGGTGGTTCCCGTGACCGTCCCTTCAAAAAAAGAGACACCGTTGGTGGGAAGCGGGACAAAATCCTCGGACAAGCCCCCGTTGGGTTGAAAAATAATCGCGGGGATGCTTATCGTGCTGGCATTAGCCAGAACACGAGCCGAGACATTTGTCGCAGTCGGGAGAGACGAGATGGAACTGGGAAAAAATGCGACTCCTTGCGGGAGGACAATCCAAGGGCCAACCATGGTGGCGGGTGATGTGGTATTTGTGGGATTGTAGACCACCACGGCCATGGAGCGGTATTTGTAGGCATCCCCGCTGGCGAAGGTGTTGTCGGGAAAAATCACAGCGGCGTTGGTTCCGCTGCTGATGGCTGTGTTGCGGGCCACCTCGAAGGCTCCGAGAACTTGAGCAAGGGCCTGCTTTCTTCCCCCGCTTCCGGTGAGGCCTTTGATGGCCGGAACGCCCACAACGGCGAGTAGCGCGATGATTCCTACCACCGCCATTAACTCCACCAACGTAAAGGCCTTCCTGTATTCTGAATGGAACCGACACTGCAAAGGAGGCGCTGAGCCAAGCTCTGGGATATTCAAGCTCACGTATGTACCAAGTACAATTAAAATTTACAAAGTCAATACCACAAAAATATAAGCCTAATTCATTGAAAGATAAATATTTACATCTTCGGCCAACTTGTTATCCATTTGTTTGTGTTGGCATTACCGGTGGTTTGACCGGCAGTGGACCAGATAAGGGGAGGGTTGGTTCCGTCAGAGTTATATCCATAGGCATAACCCCAAGGATCCACAAAGTAGGCGTTGGCGGTGTTGGTGCTGTTCACCATGGAAGGTTTGGGCTCAAAAAACCTCTTTCCCGCCGGGGGTTGATTGTACTGGTTGGTGCCGAACAAGGCGGCAAACAGGGATGCGCCGGCGGCGGTATAAGCTGTGGCCGTGGGGTTGAAGCTGCTGGAGGGGTTGTTGCCCGTGTTGGCCGGGTATGTCTGGTAGTCAGCAAAATATCTTTCGCACGCGGCTTGGAGAGCGGCGATTTCCGTTTTTGCCTGGGAAGTGGCGCCATGCCGGCGGACGGCTCCTGCCGCCCCCAAGGTCAAGCCGGCAAGAATCCCGATCACCGTGATCACTCCCAGAAGTTCAACCAAAGTAAAGGAGTTTGATTTTTTTTTCTCCTCGCACATGGAAGGTAAAAGGGGTGTAGTCATATTCATGATCGTATCCCTGCAGAAAGGATTTCCAAACCGAAAAGAGGCCTCCTTCACGCTGGTGGAAATTTTGGTGGTCATTTCCATCATCGGACTTCTCGCCGGCTTGGGTTTTCCGGCCATCAATGGGGCAATCAAGGCGGGTAAAAAAGCGGAGGTGGCGGCCATGGCAGAATCGATTAAGACGGCAGTGAACGCGTTTTATGCCGAATATTCGACTTACCCGGCCAACAGCAGTGGTGTGATTTTTTCCAACACGGGTGTTGATTTCCTGAATGTCATCAGCACAACGAATGCCGTTGGGGGAAATTCCCGGGGGATTGTGTTTTTGGAAGTGCCTCCCAAGTTCACGAACAGCAGCAACGGGTTGGTAACACCCAAGGGATTTTATTCCGGCAATCAGCAGTCAAATTTTTTCATGGCCATCGACACCACCGGCAGCGGGGGTCTGACCAACAGGGTGGGGAGCAGCACCTATGTGGTGCCGGCGAGTGTCTCCGTTTGGGTGGTGGATCCAAGCAACCCCAACAAACCGGTGGGCACTTTTAAGTAAGAGCTCGGTGTCCGGGCAGTTGCGATTGGAGGAGCAGGAAAAAACAAAGTGCCGCTGTCCATTCCATAGGTTTTCTTTTTTTGTATGAAGAGGAAGAAGATCCAAAACCGGACAGAAGAAATGGGGTAAAGGGGGTGGTTGGCGGATGCGGTGGGAAAGGTTGGCGATAGGGATCATTGTCCTTGCCTAGGCGAGGATTTTACAAAGAGGAAATATTTAATATGCAAAATTCTAATGGGCAATGTTTTAACTATAATTTTTAACTCCAGATTTGTCGTCAAAAAGTAACCCAAAAGGCCTAGATTTTCGGAAAAAGAGGGGCAAGTTGAAGTAGTGAAAGTGACCGGCCAAAAGCTTGGGGGTCAGAGGTCTGCGAAAGCGGCAATGGTTTTTTTGGAAATCGGAAATCGTAGATCGGAGATGGGGGAGGTTGGTGGCGGGTGGCGGGTGGCGGGTGACTGCCGACTGCTGATCGCCAGCCTTTTTGCGGTTCTGGTGGTGGGGGGAACAGAGGTTAAGGCGAACCTTTTGGGACTGGACGGTGGATTGGAAGGAACCGCTACCGTTGATTCAACCGGAGGAGGTACTGGGCCCGTGACAGGAAAGTGGGTGACAGCAGGATCCTCTAACTCCTCAGCTATCGCCTTGAATCAGTCAACTGTAAGAAGTGGAGCTAATTCTTTGCGAATCAGTGGAACAAATACTTCACTGGCCAGAATCTGGTCTCCATTAAGTACAATCCCTCCATCTTCTAGCCAATGGTTTATTCAGTACTGGAGACGAGCTCCTAGTACTAATAATGCGCAACAAACGCGCCTCGGTATCGTGAGAGGTTCGACAAATAACGAATCTGGTAGTTACAACTCAAATACTCTGACAGATACATGGCAAAAATGGACTTACGGCCCCAACACAACCACAAATGCCTCTACTGTTGCGGCGATCATTGGTAACAAAGCTTTTGGGGCGGGTGGGGACACCTTTATTGATGATTTAATTATTTATGAGGCGAGCTCTGAGGACACTAATTCCCCTAGTGTGCCAACTGTACTTCTTGTCAGCACTAACGTAGCGCAAACTCAAATTTCATTAAATTGGGCCGCTCCAACCAATGGAGTCGATGGAGGGGGGTATCTAGTTGTGCGGGGCAACACCGATCCGACGACCGCCCCCAACACAAACGGAATCTATGCGGTCGGAAACAGCATCGGTTCCGGCACGGTGGTTTATCAAGGGGGCAACACCGGCATCACAAATTCCGGACTTTCCCCAGGAACCTATTTTTACCGAGTCTACACCTACGACAAGGCTTACAACTACTCCGCCGCCTTGGCCACCAATGTCACTCTTCAGAACACCGCCCTATCCAATCCTCCCTCCGTCAATACCGCCTCCAGTGCAACTGTGGACGCAGATTTTGTCCTCACTTTTTCTGCCAATTCCTCCTATGAGGCAGCTATTTCAGGGATCAAGATCGACACTCAAACTCTTACGAATACCGCTTACGTCGTTGGTCAGGGGCAAATCACGCTTAAGCCCTTGCAATCAGCTCTTTTGCAGACCTCGGGGACTAAAACTGTTGAGATTTCCGCCTCCGGCTACAATCCCGTAACCGTAGTTCAAAGTATTGGATCCGGCGCGGCTGCAAGGTTGACAGTTACGCCCCAGCCGACCGCTCCCGTCTACAATGGGGGAAGCTTGGCAACCCAGCCAGTCGTGTCCATTCGGGACCAATACGGTAACGCCACGGCCAGTATGTTGAGCGTGACGGCAGCGGTGGGATCGGGGACCTGGACTCTCGGAGGCACGGCCACGATCATGGCAACCAATGGAACCGCCACATTTTCCGGATTGACCGCCACGAGCGCGGCGGCGGTGACGGGTGCTACCATCAGTTTCAGCTCGGCCGGCTTAACAGGCACGACCTCTGCCGGCTTCAATCTGGCCGGGCCACTCCCCGCCGGGGAAATTCTGATCAGCCAAGTCTACAATGCGGGCGGAAACGCGGGTGCGACCTACAACACGGACTATGTGGAACTTTACAATCCCGGGAGTACCGACAGAAATCTGGCCGGTTGGTCGATCCAGTACGCCAGTGGAGCCGGAACAGGTTCGTGGTCCGTTCAGGCTATCTCCTCGGGGACCATTAAGTCCGGAAAATATTTTCTGGTGAGCCTGGCTGGGGGATCCGTTGGGAGTTCTCTGCCTACCCCCGATGTCGTTGGGCCTCCTTCCGGAACTGGGAGCATCAATTTATCCTCCTCGGCAGGTAAGATTGCCTTGGCGAACTCCACGACGCCTTTCAACGGAACATTCCCAGCCGGGGCGGTGGATTTTGTGGGTTACGGAATCGGCGCCAATGCATTTGAAGGAACTGCTGCTGCCTCCGCTCCCTCCGCGAACGAGGCTTTATTCCGGGCCGGAAACGGTGCCACGGATTCCAACAACAACTCGGCTGATTTCGCCACCGGTACCCCCAACCCACGGAATGCATCGTACAATGGCACTTTCACCCTATCGATTAATCCTGCTTCCCTCGTGGAAGCAGGCAGTCCAGCCACCCTGACTGCAACCCTCAGCAAAACCGCCCCGGCGGGTGGTGTCAGCATCAGTCTGGTGACCAGCGACACCGACAACAGTGAAGTCCAGCTTTCGAGCACGACTCTGACCGTGGCGGAAGGGCAAACGACCGGCTCGGTTGCCGTGACCCCGAAGGCGGACGGCATTTTTGACGCGGATCAGACCGTGGTGGTCAGTGGATCAGCTCTTAACTGGACGAGCCTGGGCACCGTTTCTGTGACGGTGGTGAACGCCGATCCGACGCCCATCACGCCGATTCCATTGAATGGCAGCGGAAATCGCACCTATTCCCAAAACTTTGATGGATTGGGAGCCAACACCGTGGCTGGCATCCTTCCGGGCACCCACGGAGCAGCCGTGAGCCTGGGGGCGATCACCTCCAGCAATTTGAATGGTTGGTACGGAGCAAAAATTGCGGGCAACAATACAAGTGCGGCGGATTTCCTGGTCTCGGATGGAACCACGAATGCGGGCACGCTCTATAACTTTGGGGCGGTTGGCGGAACAAACCGGGCCTTGGGGGCGATTGCCAATTCCGGCAACACCATGGCTTTCGGTGCCCTAATCACGAATACCACCGGAGGGACGATCACAAACGTGAAGGTATCGTTTACGGCGGAGTTTTGGAGAAACGCAATTCCCAGCACCTCCACTAGCTCCGCAGAAACCAATGTGTTGGTGTTCGGGTATGGAAAAATCGATGGAACATCCAATACGGTGACAAACTTCCTGATCGCATCAAACGCCCTAGGCCAGATTAATCTCGACATCACTGGTCCTGCTCCGCTGGCATTTGGAGCCACACCGGTCAACTTGGACGGTAATTCGACAAGCAACCAGGTCGTTTTTTCCAGCGTTTCGCTGCCTTTAGTCTTGTTGGCGGGAGAGACTGCTTTCCTGAGGTGGCAGGATAAGGACAATACAGGTAACGACGCTGGGCTGGCGATCGACGATTTCGTGCTGACGTATGATGTGGATACCAGGCCCATGATGACCTCTTTTAGTCCCGCTGTGGGGCAAGAGGGGGCACAGGTGACGATTCGAGGGGCGAATTTTACAGTCGGGATTCCGGTCAAGTTTAATGGGATTGCGGCATCTCTGGTGAGTGTTGTTAGTCCGACCGAGTTGGCAGTGACGGTCCCCTCTGGGGCGACGACGGGATACATCACGGTGGGAGAGGGAGTAGGGTCGACCGTGAGTACGACGGCGTTTGTCGTCGGTGATTTCAGCCTATTTCCTGACGGCGGAAACTTAGCTTTTGCCTCAAAAATGCTTGGATCAGAATTGGTAAAATCTTGCTACTCCTCCGGGGGGTTGATGAGTGGGCCATCCTTGGATTTTTCCATCGATTCCCCGTCTCCCGACTTTACAGTTTGTTCGGTTTTCTGGGACACGTCAACCGAGTACGGCAGCACGACCTCGATTCCGCTGAATGCAGGTTTAGTAGACGAAAGGTATTTTGTAAAAATACGATTTGCTCCGACAAGCACTGGATTAAAAACAGCGGTATTGACCCTTGCTTCCGGGGGAATGGAAATCGGAAAATATACACTTACCGGCACGGGGACTGGGTTGGCGCAGCCGACGTATTTCGCTGGGTATGGACAGAATGGTCAAGCGGCTCTGTATTGGGGGACGGACCCGAGTTACGATTTGGTTTTATTGGGGAAGGAGGGAAGTTCTGTGACGGATGCGCCGTCAGCTTTGGGGAGTTACACGGGAAACAGTAGCTTCGGTTCGGGGACTCCGGTTGGCTCCACTACCACGATTTTTTCGGGTCTTGATAGTTCGGTGTCGAACACGGTGGTTACGGGACTCAGGAATAATCAATTCTACTACTTCAAAATATTTAATCGGAATCCAAGCGCGAATGTTGTGAGTGCCGGAAAAGAAATTCGATTTATGCCCTATGCGGACATTACAAGTGGGGTGATCACGAAGTGGAACTTTAACAACAGTGATCTTAGTCCGAGCACGGGAGTTGGTGCGGTTGGCGCTGTTGGGGGAGTCACTGCCGGGTTTGTAAACGGAGAGGCTGGTTCCTCTGATCGAGCGACGATCAACAAAGCGGTGAGCGTGAAGGGAGCCAGCGGTCAGTTTACCGGCCTCCAGTTTGCGGTGAGCACGGCCGGCAAAAAAGACATCCGGGTTTACTGGGATGTCGCCGCCAGCGGATCGGCCTCCAAATACACGAGGTTCCAGTACACCTTGGATTTGACGGCCGCCACGCCCATCTGGGTGGATTACGCGCCCTCCCCGATCGATTCCCCGGGGGTGACGCCCCAGGGTGGACTGTACCCCGTGGATCAATCGGATTTTGCCCTGTTACAGAGATCGGCTGATTTGAGAGGAATTGCCGATGTGGAAAACAATCCGAAGTTTGGATTCCGGGTAATCACCGCCAACGCCCCGGGGACGAATGTCATTGC
>Ga0214923_10006157_pt1 | contig 13603 bp, 15 predicted proteins | sample LL1510_MetaG_FD_177993 | JGI IMG/M metagenome (GOLD analysis project Ga0214923, IMG submission 177993) | Freshwater microbial communities from Lake Lanier, Atlanta, Georgia, United States - LL-1510 | ecosystem: Environmental > Aquatic > Freshwater > Lake | place: USA: Georgia | collected... | reverse complement strand
CCATCCTTAATTGAAAGTGAAACAGTCTCATCGAGTAAAAACCACTTTCCAGATTTACTGATGCCAATTAACACTGGCTCATATTGAGAGCGATCCATTGCTGAGAGAACTCCCCCGGCTGAGATGCAGGAGATCTCATGCTCACTGGAACGCCCTCCGCAAATTATGGCTACGCGCTTGGTCATCTGATGAAGTTCTCTGCTTTGGTGGTGATCTCCATTAATCGCTGTAACGCTTGCTCTGGAGTTAGCGAACCATTAACGATATCTGCAACGGATTCGATCACTGGCACTTCGATTCCAACGCGATGCGAAATTTCAACGATTGCACCAGAAGAGGCTACGCCCTCAACGGTCTTTGCCCATTGTCCGAGCGCTGCTTCCATGGAACCAGTCTTGCCAAGTAGCTCACCGAAAGTTCTATTGCGAGATAGTGGAGAACCACAGGTTGCAACTATGTCCCCCATGCCGGCAAGTCCAGCGGCGCTAAGTGGATCCGCACCGTGAGCCGCGCATAAACGTGCGACTTCATTAAGGCCGCGCGTAATCAACATCGCTTGGGTATTTTCGCCGAAACCCATACCGATCGAAATACCAACTGCAAGTGCAATTACATTTTTAATTGCACCCGCGAGTTCGCAACCTAGCAAGTCAACAGAGGTATAAACGCGATAATACGGCGTGCGAAATAGTGCGCGAACTTCTTCAGCGATATCTAAATTCTGAGCTGCGGCAACTGCCCCGGCAGGTTGGCGAAGTACTAACTCATCTGCCAAGTTTGGTCCGGTAATAATGGCGACTCGCTTATCTCCCAATATTTCATTTATAACTTCTGTCATGCGCAGCTGGGTGCTGATTTCGATACCCTTTAAGGTACTGACAATCAGACAATTATTAGCAAAGCGGGGCTTCCACCCGTTTAGAGTTTGGCGCAATTGCGAAGATGGAATCGCTAAAACATAGGTATTGCTAAAGGCAAACGCTTCATCAAGGTCGGTTGTAGCGTGAAGTTCGGAAGGCAAAATGTGTGCCGACAAATACTTCGAGTTGGTGTGTGAATTATTTATCTCATCAATTACCGCTAAATTGCGACCCCAAATGAGCACTTCGTTTCCGGCATCGCTAAGAACCTGGGCCATAGTTGAACCCCAGGCGCCTGCTCCAAATACCGTTACTTTGCTCATTATTTAAATCAGCGCCCCTTAGCGTTTATTCTTTTTGAAATTACCTGTTCGCGGCAGATCTGAAGTGTGTGGATCAAAGATTACTTCAGGTCGCTTCTCCCCACGAATTTCCTCGAGGAGGGTCGTTATTTCACGCATGACCTTGGCGGTGGCTTCGATAAGCGCCTGCGGATCATCCGCCTTTCCATACCAAGGCGATAGATCTACCGGTTTGCCGGCAACCATGGTGATTTGTGTTCTTGGAAAGAGTTTTAACTTCTTTGAATAAGTGGGCATTAAGACTTGTGCGCCCCATTGTGCAACTGGGATCACTGGCGTATTTGTAGAAAGCGCAAGTCTGGCCAAACCAGTCTTGGCAACCATCGGCCAATGATTTGCATCGCGAGAGAGAGTTCCTTCGGGATAAACACCAAGACAGTGTCCAGCTTCCAATAATCGCTTCGCGTGGTCAACAGCTTTACCTGCATTCGGAGTCTCGCGCTCGACGGGAACTTGCCCCGCTGCCAGGAGAATCCGGCCAATAATTGGCACTTTAAAGACGCCCACTTTGCCCAAGAAGCGAGGTGCACGCCCATTCTTATAGAGAAAGTGGGCGAAATTTAAAACATCAAAGTATGAAAGATGGTTATTGGCAACAATTACCGCACCTGATTTAGGAATATTTTCTGCGCCGATCCAAATTCGCTTCGTAATTAATTTGATCACTGGAATCAAAATCGTTGCGCAGATTGAAAATGTTCGGTTTGTTCCAAGTGGCTTGCCGCTAGGGGGCGCATATGAAACGCGCATTTCTGCCATGTTCAAATCTTAGTGGGCAAAGAAAAACTGGGGCTAGCAAGCGCTAACCCCAGTTTTATCTAACTTTAAAGAGAATTACTTCCTCTTTGCAACTTTCTTAACTGCACGCTTTGGAGCTGACTTCTTCTTAGCAGCCTTCTTTGGAGCAACCTTTTTAGCTGTCTTCTTTGCCGCTTTCTTTGGAGCAGCCTTCTTAGCTACTGGCTTTGGTTCTGGCTTTGGAGCAGGACCTAGCTTGCGCTCACCTGAGATGACATCCTTCAAACCCTTTGCAGGCAAGAAGCGAGCCTTCTTTGAAGCCTTGATCTTGATGGTCTCGCCTGTGAATGGGTTACGGCCCATACGTGCCTTGCGATCAACCTTCTTGAACTTTCCGAAATCGTTGATCATTACATCTTCACCTCTGGCCATGGTGCGTGTAATTGTGTCGAAAACGATTTCTACAGCGTGTGCTGCTTCTTTCTTGCTGTCGTTGAAGTGTGGGGCCAACGCGGCAATGAACTGTGCCTTATTCATCTAAATCCCCTTAGATTTAAGCGTAGATTAAGCGTTTGCTTAACTTGTGGTTAAAACTTAATCCTTTTCATAGGGTGATAGCGATATTAACGCGGGCGTGTCGCAATTTAATATTTTCAAGAAATTGCACTTTTTATGCGTAAAAAACTCTAATTTATAGGTTGAGGGTTGAGCAAAAAACGCTCACCCCGTCGTGGAACCGAGCGTTTTACGCTGGTTTTCGCACTTAAAGAGAGCGCAAAAATGTTTTGTAAATAACTTAAATACGAATTGGCAGTGTTTTTGGCTTATATGGAGGACGTTTTGCTTCGAATAAATCGATCGCATCAGTGTGCTTTAGCGTCAAACCAATATCGTCTAGCCCCTCCATTAAGCGCCAACGGGTGTAATCATCAAGTTCAAAAGCAACGGTGGTTGAACGGTATGAAACGGTGCGGGTTTCCAGGTCCACTGTGACTGAAGTTGTTGGATCACTTTCAATTGCGGTCCAGAGCGCTTCTACCTCATCTTGCGGAAGGATCACTGTAAGTAGCCCGCCCTTGAGTGAGTTGCCACGGAAGATATCGGCGAAGCGGCTTGATATAACTACCTTAAAACCATAGTTCTGCAGCGCCCATACCGCATGCTCGCGGGATGAGCCGGTACCGAACTCTGGGCCAGCGACAAGAATTGTTCCGGCTTTATATTGCGGTTGATTTAAAACAAACTCTGGATCATTTCGCCATGCTGCAAAGAGACCATCTTCAAAGCCACTACGAGTAACGCGCTTAAGGTAGACAGCAGGAATGATTTGATCAGTATCAACGTTGCTACGGCGAAGTGGGATCGCAGTTCCGGTGTGGGTAATAAATTTCTCCATTGCCATATACCTTTCTACAGATCCGCCGGTGAGGAAAGTGTGCCGCGGATTGCTGTAGCTGCTGCAACAAGTGGGCTCACTAAGTGAGTGCGTCCACCCTTGCCTTGACGGCCTTCAAAGTTTCGGTTTGAGGTAGAAGCTGATCTTTCGCCGACTGCCAGCTGATCTGGGTTCATTCCCAAACACATTGAGCAACCTGCGTTACGCCATTCAGCACCGAAATCTAGGAAGACTTTATCTAGGCCCTCTTTCATCGCTTGCTGACGTACGCGCTCTGAACCAGGTACAACTAACATGCGAACTTTTGGAGCAATCTTCTTTCCTTTGATAACCGATGCGGCGGCACGTAAATCTTCGATACGGCCATTAGTGCAAGATCCCAAGAAAACAGTGTCAATCGCTATCTTTTTCAGTGGTGTTCCTGCAGTTAGTCCCATGTACTCGAGAGCACGCTCTGCAGCTCCACGCGCTTCAGAGTCTTTAATATCTGCCGGATTTGGCACTGATGCATTTAGCGGCAAGCCCTGTCCTGGGTTGGTTCCCCAAGTTACAAATGGTTCCAAGTTGTCGCCATCAATCGTAATTTCAACATCAAACTTGGCATCGCTATCTGTAAAGAGAGTCTGCCAATATTTCTGCGCTGCCTCGAAATCTTCTGGAGCGTGCGGCTTGCCCTTTATGTAATCAAAGGTCTTTTGGTCAGGTGCGATCAAGCCAGCGCGCGCACCGGCTTCGATCGACATATTGCAAACTGTCATGCGACCTTCCATAGAAAGTTGGCGAATTGCTGAACCTCGGTATTCGATGATGTAGCCCTGTCCTCCGCCGGTACCAATTTGGGCGATGATCGCCAAGATAATGTCCTTGGCAGTTACTCCAGATTTCAAAGTTCCTTCAACATTAATCGCCATAGTTTTTGGGCGACGTGACGGAAGAGTTTGGGTAGCAAGTACGTGCTCTACTTCAGAAGTTCCGATGCCAAAGGCAATTGCCCCAAATGCTCCGTGAGTTGAAGTATGTGAGTCTCCGCAAACGATGGTCATGCCAGGTTGGGTAATGCCAAGTTGTGGCCCGACGACGTGCACAACGCCTTGATCGGCATCGCCCAGTGAATGGATCCGAATTCCAAATTCCTTCGCGTTATTGCGCAAGGTATCGATCTGCAGCTTTGAAACTGGATCTGCGATTGGTTTCAAAATATCGAGCGTTGGGGTGTTGTGATCTTCAGTTGCAATTGTTAGATCAGGGCGGCGCACTTTGCGACCAGCTAAACGCAAGCCATCAAAAGCCTGCGCACTTGTAACCTCGTGAACTAATTGCAGATCGATGTAAAGAAGATCAGGCTCACCATCTGCCGAACGAACGACGTGGTCTTGCCAAATCTTCTCTGCCAGTGTTTTACCCATGCTCTTCTTTCCTTAAATCTTGCATCTCATAAGATGGGATGCTAATCTCACTGTGTGGAGAAGAAGAATAGCGGAGTTGGCGTTCTAGATAAAGCCGTAACCATCCTAGGTACGCTCGAATCAGGCCCGCATTCACTCGCCGAACTAGTTGCCGCAACTGGCATTGCTCGCCCAACCGCACATCGTTTAGCGGTTGCCCTTGAGCACCATCGCCTCGTAACGCGCGATCTGCAGGGGCGCTTTGTGCTTGGTCCGCGCTCTGCTGAACTCGCAGCTGCCGCTGGTGAAGATCGTTTATTAGCCGCTGCTGCCCCAGCACTTGCTGCTCTGCGCGATGCAACCGGCGAATCTGCACAGTTGTACCGCCGCCAAGGAGATATCCGTATCTGTGTTGCTGTCGCCGAACGTTTATCTGGGCTTCGCGACTCAGTACCAGTCGGTGCATCGCTTACTATGCAAGCAGGCTCTGCTGCACAAATTTTATTGGCTTGGGAAGATTCCGAAAAAATTCATCGCGGACTAAAGAACGCACGTTTTACCGCGGCTCACTTAGCTGCAGATCGTCGCCGCGGTTGGGCGCAATCTGTTGGAGAGCGCGAAGCTGGTGTTGCCTCTGTCAGCGCGCCAGTCAAGGGTCCAAATGGAAAAGTTATAGCCGCAGTTTCTATCTCTGGACCAATCGAGCGATTAGGCCGTCAGCCAGGTCGCGTTCATGCCGCCGCCGTAGTTGCAACGGCTGCGCGATTAACGGAGTATTTAGCAAAAAACTAGGTATTTAATAAATCTAACTCTTTCAAAACCTTAGAAATAACTCCGAAACCAAAACCTTTTCTTTGTAGCAGGGATTGAATTCTGCGGATCTGAACTTCAGGCTCAAGCCGTGACATGGTGTTATATTTTTTGAAGGCTAAATCAAAGGCGCTGCGGTACTCGCTATCGTCATCGATCTCATCGAGGGCTTCATCAATGGCGCTCTGCACTACGCCTTTCTGGCGTAACTCCCCCGCAATTATGCGCTTAGAGATCTTCTTATGGTTATGTCGTGATTGCGCCCAGGCTTTAGCAAATTCTTCATCGTTAACCAAGCCAGCTTCTTGCAGCCGAAAGATGATCGCTTGCGCAACATCATCTTCTACGCCCCGAGTCTTAAGGTGAGCGAGAAGCTCGCCCTTACTTTTCGCACGGGTCACCAGAGCGTTTAGCGCAATTGTGTGTGCTACTTCGTAAGGGTCGGAGCCTTCGCCACCGTTCTTAGAAGATCTAGGAACCTTTACAAAATCCAGGCTAATTAGAAATCAACCTCTGCTGCAGCTTCATCGATCGCAGCAACGAGTTCGGCATCAACTTCGATCGGCACATAGTGCTCGCGAATCTTGGTTTCGATCTCGTTTGCTAGATCTGGGTTATCGAGAAGGAAGGCGCGTGAGTTTTCTTTGCCCTGTCCCAATTGATCTGCTTCGTATGTGTACCAAGCACCAGATTTCTTAACTACGCCGATTTCAACGCCGAGGTCGATGAGCGAACCTTCGCGTGAAATACCTGTGCCGTAGATGATGTCGAACTCTGCTTGCTTAAATGGTGGAGCCATCTTGTTCTTGACGACCTTAACGCGTGTGCGGTTACCGACAGATTCGGTGCCATCCTTAAGGGTTTCAATACGACGGATATCTAGGCGAACAGATGCGTAGAACTTAAGCGCCTTACCGCCGGTTGTCGTTTCTGGTGAACCGAAGAAGACGCCGATCTTTTCGCGGAGCTGGTTGATGAAGATCGCGGTTGTCTTTGATTGGTGAAGTGCACCGGTGACTTTACGAAGCGCTTGTGACATAAGGCGTGCTTGCAAGCCCATATGTGAATCGCCCATCTCGCCTTCGATTTCAGCGCGCGGAACCAAAGCTGCGACTGAGTCGACGACGACGAGATCAAGTGCACCGGAACGGATCAACATATCCATGATTTCAAGTGCTTGCTCGCCGGTATCTGGTTGTGAAACAAGAAGTGCATCGATATCAACGCCAAGCTTCTTTGCGTATTCGGCATCAAATGCGTGCTCTGCATCGATAAATGCGCAGATACCGCCAGCCTTTTGGGCATTTGCAATTGCATGCAAGGTAAGAGTTGTCTTACCTGAAGATTCTGGTCCGTAGATTTCTACGATTCGTCCGCGTGGCAAACCGCCGATACCGAGTGCGATATCTAGTGCGATAGAACCAGTTGGGATAACTTCAACGATCGCATTTTGACGATCGGACATTTTCATAACTGAGCCCTTACCAAACTGACGTTCAATCTGGGCTAGTGCGGTGTCGAGCGCCTTTTGGCGATCGGAGGTGTTCTTCTCTTCGGCTTTATTTGCTTTATCAGCAGCCACGTTTTGCTCCTTTGGATTAAGAACGTCTATGCGTTGGGCATATTCGTTGGTATTCGGCCCAGAAGGTACGGAACTTCACTGACGGCCTACGAGGCTTGTAGAGAGCCTGTGGGCGGTAACTGTGGAACCGCTCTGGTTGTGCAGGGATAACTTTATCCGAACATCTGTTCGAAAGGTAGCAGGAGGTACCGACAACGCCTTTAGGCGTGTCGCAAGGAGCAAGACAACGCCTTTAGGCGTGTCGCAAGGAGCAAGACAACGCCTTTAGGCGTGTCGCAAGGAGCAAGACAACGCCTTTAGGCGTGTCGCAAGGAGCAAGACAACGCCTTTAGGCGTGTCGCGTGGAGGCAATGACCCCATTGAACTTATCCCGGTTTACTCGATTACTTGTATTTTTCGGTCTCAACCGGACATTGTTTGCAGACTGCGCGCCAGATCTCGGCAGCTTCAAATCCATCCTTTAGCGCCTCATCCACGGTTCGGCTGCCGAGTTCGCTGATCGCTATATCTTGTGAGAACGAAGGAGCCCATTGCCCGCCGAAGGAGAGAGTTAATCGTTCGCGAAGATCGGAAATTCGCATGAGTAAATTAGAAAAGAGCGCGATCGACCAATAGTTCGGCTTGCTCGCGCGATTGTGCAGGAGTTAGTGGTTGAAGCGCTTGCCCCATAAGCCAGCGCATTGCGATTCCGGTACCAGCTGCCGATTTAGTGGCGCCGAATAAGCACTTTGCAAGATCCACATAAAGTGGGTGCTCGGCGTGGGAAAGCATCTCGGTAAGCGCTTCTTTATCGTGCACACGCATTGCGGCAAGTGCGCCATCGGTAGAAATATAAAGTGAGAGTTTTTCGAGAGCATCGGCGGGGGTCCCGGCCTTATTTGCAAGCTCGATCATGAACTCAACTTCAGCGGTAATTAAGCCAATGATGACCGCAGTTTTATCACGAAAATGGTTATATAAAGTTGCGCGAGATACTTGCGATGCATCTGCGATCTCGATCATTGAAATATTCGATAAACCGAATTGAGAAATTAACTTCTTGGCACCTTCGAGAATTGCGCTCTCGGTGCGGCGGTGAGTTGCGCCTTGGGTGGCGTACTTAGGCTGCGTCGACAACGGACAACTTTGCACTCTCTTGAGACTTGAGCTCAAGCGAGACTTCCGCAATCACAGATGAAAGAGTTAGGTCAAGGGCTTCGCAGATCGAATTTAGAAGTTCCGAAGATGCTTCTTTTTGACCGCGTTCAACCTCTGAGAGATAACCGAGAGATACGCGCGCTTCGCGGGCAACATCGCGCAGCGTGCGTGATTGTTCGGTGCGAGCAGCGCGAAGAGTCTGGCCAACTGCGGTGCGTAGTAGCGCCATGGTGATCATCCCTTCTCCTGCTTATCTCGTTGCCTAAGGATACGCGCAAATGAGGCGATCGCGCTTGCTACGGTGGCGTTTCGCACAACTTCACGCTCGCCAGATAGCGAAAGTTCGATCACCTGAACAACCGGACCAACGAAAGCTACAAATACCCGACCTGCATCAGAACCATCAGATGGGCCAGGTCCGGCAACGCCAGTCGTTGCAATCGCCCAAGTTGATCCGAACGACTTATTGGCACCGCGCGCCATTTCAATCGCGACTTCTTCGCTGACAACAGTTCGCTCAGCGATCACAGATTCAGAAACGCCTAAATGTGAAACTTTTACATCGGGACGATACGCCGTCACCGATCCAAGAAAAACATCAGATGCGCCTGGAACGATTGTTAGAGCGTGGCTTAATCCACCAGCAGTTAGCGACTCGGCGGTAGAGAGAGTTTCGCCATGTGCGCGCAAAGATGCATGGATATCGGAGATTAATCCGAGGATCTCATTTGCTATCGCCATTTCGACTCCGTTTTAATTATTTATCAGCAGGATTAAAAGCAGATCGTACATAGTAAAAACCGGTGATAACAGTGAGCGCTATCGCGACATACATAAATCCATCACGGAACCAATAAAGAGATGGGCTCAAAGGTAAAACGTAAAAGCCAGTACCGAAACCTTGGAAAGCGGCCTTAATCTTTCCGCCCTTATTTGCGGGAATGACACCACGCTTAACAATTGCCAATCTGAAGATAGTGATACCGATCTCGCGTGCCAAGATAACGATAGTGATCCACCAGGGCATGCGATCCAAAATTGAAAGACATATCATCGCGGTTCCGACCATTGCCTTATCGGCGACTGGATCAAGAAACTTGCCGAGCTCTGTAATTTGCTGGCGGCTACGCGCTAGCTTTCCATCGACGATATCGGTAAGCCCAAGAATAAAAAATATCCACCACGAAATAATCTGCCAGTTGTAATCATCTCCACCGTTCATAAAGAGCGCAATTGCTCCAAACGGAATTAAAACTAAACGCGCAATTGTGAGTGAGTTCGGAGTGATGAAGACGGGGACGTTCATAACGCACGTGCGACCAAATCTGCGCCCATAGATTCAATAATCACGGCATCAATATATTGGCCGACCTTGAAGTCTGTGCCGATAAATGAGGTTGTGCCATCTACTTCGGGTCCTTGATGTGCAGTGCGGCCTTCTTGTAGCTCTTCATCCTCAATAAGAACGCGTACTGTTTCCCCGATTCGAGCAGTGGCGCGGAGCGAGACCATTTCATCAGCCAGTGAAGAGAGCGTTTCAACTCTCTGGCGGATTACCTCATCGGCAACTTTGTCAGTTAGATCCAAGGCTTCGGTGTTGTCCTCATCTGAGTATCCAAAGATGCCGATCGCATCGAGCTTTGCGGCGGTGATGAAGTTGGCGAGATCATCGAAATCTGCCTGCGTCTCCCCCGGAAAACCCACAATAAAGTTAGAACGGATTCCGGCTTCTGGTGAAAGTGCGCGAATCTGGGAAATCAAATGTAAGAATTTTTCAGAATCACCGAAGCGGCGCATGCGCCGCAATACGGTAGGGCTGGTGTGTTGAAACGAGAGATCAAAGTACGGAGCAATCTTTTCATTTTCGATCATTGCCTGAAGCAGAGACGGGCGCATCTCAGCAGGTTGCAAATAAGAAAGTCGAACTCTTTCTACGCCTTCGATAGCGGCAAAGTCCGGCAAGATTTTTTCCATCAGTTTAAGATCTCCGAGATCTTTGCCATATGACGTTGTATTTTCACTAACTAAGAAGAGTTCGCTTACTCCATTTTTGGCCAGCCATTTTCCTTCTTCTATGATCTCAGTTGGTTTGCGGGAGATAAAGGAACCTCGGAAATATGGGATAGCACAGAAAGAACAACGGCGATCGCAGCCAGATGCGATCTTGAGCGGCGCCCAAGGCGCATCACCTAAACGTTTGCGAAAGAGCGATCCACCTGCGCCCAGCGTTGATGCATAAGATTCATCAATAGCTTCTTGACGCGCTGCTGGACGCGCTGCTGGACGATCAGCGGGCGCAATGGGCAAGAGAGATCTGCGATCGCGTGGAAAATGTGGAGTATGTGCATTTCCAGAGACAATAGATTGCAAACGCGCCGAAATATCTTGGTAGTCATCAAAACCCAATATTCCATCAGCTTCAGGAAGGGCCTTAGCTAACTCTTGCCCGTAGCGCTCTGCCATACATCCCACAGCGACAACTGCACGTGTAGTTCCGTGGCCCTTTAGTGAATTAGCTTCAAGCAAGGCGTCGATCGAATCCTTCTTAGCGGATTCGATAAAACCACAAGTATTTACGACCGCAACTTCAGCGGACTCGACATCGCTGACCAAAGTCCAACCATCAGCTGCTAAGCGGCCGGCGAGTTCTTCGGAGTCGACTTCATTACGGGCACAGCCCATAGTGATGATTGCAACTGTCCGACTCATTTGTCAGATGGTACAGCGTGTAGAGATTACTTGGATCTAAAAGTCTTACGAATCTCTTGATTACGCGCACCCAGTGGGGCTAATTTCTGACCGTTTAGAGTTAAATCAAGATCTCCAGAGTTGCTTAGATAAATACTAATTGATGCTGGAGCGCTAAAGCTCTTGGTATCACCTTGAAACATCGGTCCCTTAAATAGATGTTTGCCGTCAACGACAACATCAATATTGGAATTTCCACGAGCTGCCGAAATCGTCAAAGATAACTCCCCGGTTGGATTTGGGGAGACCGATTCGGTAGCAATGGGAGACGGGGATGGCGAAGCTACTGCACTCGTCGTTGGAGAAACTTTTACAATCGGAGCTACCGTAGTCTTAGAATTAGAAATTATCATCTGACCAATTGCGATAGCGGCAAGTAATACCACCGATAATATCGCTAGCGATTTCCAAGAAACCGTCTTTCGCTCAGTCGGAATTTTTGTCGCATTATTTTCAACTAACATATCGTGAATTTTGCGCGATTCAGTTGAATGTTCTTCGTTATACATATCAACCAGAACTTGCGGATCCAGAAAGATCTTTGGTGCGATATTGCGTAAATGTCCGCGCGCGTAAGTGTCGCCGCCGCAATTAATGAAATTATTCTTTTCCATTTCAATAATTAAGCCAGTGCGCATACTCGTGACCGCAGCGAGTTGGTCAACGCTAAGGCCAGCGCTTTCGCGCGCACCTTTAATGAATTGACCTAAAGACATAATTTCTCGCAATGCTAATTGGAACCACTACTGATGGGTAAAGTGTAGGTCTGCAATCACCCTACGGCTAGCGATCAGGGTGAACCCAGGGTGAAATCACCCCTCTATCTAGTCCCCGCTTAGTTCAACAGTGATCGAATTAGTAATCGCGGAGCGTGGCAAGTACCGAATCAAGTTCGTCCGGTTTAACCATGACAACGCGCGCTTTGGATCCTTCAGAGGGACCGACGATTCCGCGAGATTCCATGAGGTCCATCAAGCGACCAGCTTTAGCAAAACCGACTCGTAATTTTCGCTGCAACATAGATGTCGAACCAAACTGCGTTCCCACAACCAACTCAATTGCCTGCAGGAGTAGATCTAGATCATCGCCGATCTCTTTATCAATCATCTTAGAAGATTGTGGTGGCGCAGTTACATCTTCGCGGTAACGAGGCGAAAGTTGCTTCTTAACGTGGTTAGTTACCGCTTCAATCTCGCGCTCTGAAACATATGCGCCTTGAATACGGATTGCACGTGATGCGCCCATTGGGATAAATAGACCATCGCCTTGTCCGACCAGCTTTTCAGCGCCCGGGCTATCCAAGATCACGCGGCTATCAGCCAATGAACTGGTTGCAAAAGAGAGTCGCGATGGAACGTTGGCTTTGATCAAACCAGTTACAACATCTACTGATGGGCGCTGTGTAGCAAGAACCAAGTGAATACCTGCTGAACGAGCTAGCTGGGTAATTCGAACCACTGACTCTTCAACTTCGCGCGCTGCAACCATCATTAAATCTGCAAGTTCATCGATGATTACAAGCAAGTACGGATAAGGCTCAACGACGCGATCGCTGCCAGGAGGTGGAACTAATTTGCCAGCGCGTACCGCTTTATTGAAGTCATCAATGTGTCTAAAGCCAAAAGTTGAAAGATCTTCATAGCGAAGATCCATTTCGCGAACTACCCAAGTAAGTGCATCTGCTGCTTTCTTAGGGTTGGTAATGATTGGAGTAATTAGATGTGGAATGCCTTCATAGGCAGTTAGTTCTACGCGCTTTGGGTCAATTAAAACTAGGCGAACATCATCAGGAGTTGCCCGCATCAAGATTGAGGTAATCATCGCGTTGATCATTGAAGACTTACCGGCACCAGTTGCACCTGCAACCAATAAGTGAGGCATCTTCGCCAAGTTGGCGCATACGAAGTTTCCCTCGACATCCTTGCCAAGTGCAACCAGCATCGGATGATGGTCTTGGCCGGCAACGCTTGAGCGCATAACGTCGCCTAAAGCGACGATTTCACGATCGGTATTTGGGATTTCAATACCAACTGCGGATTTGCCCGGAATTGGCGAAAGAATGCGAACATCACTTGACGCAACCGCATAAGAAATATTTTTAGCAAGTGCGGTTATTCTTTCAACTTTTACCGCATTACCAAGCTCAACTTCATAGCGAGTAACCGTTGGGCCGCGCATAAATCCATTTACCTGCGCATCAATTTCAAACTGCAAGAAAACCTCAGTGAGCGCCGCAACTACAGTGTCGTTGGCTTTTGATTTCGCTTTAGCGGCAGGTCCGGTGCGCAGTAAATCTTGCGGTGGAAGTGTGTAATGCGAATCGGCGGTTAAAAGTAGTTGCTCAGGGCGTTTACCTGATGATGCGGAAGTACCTGCGGCGGGGGTTGATGCTTGGACTTCGCGAGGCACTTCAACGGTGAATTCCTCATCGAAAGTCTCTTCGTCGATCTCTTCCTCATCCTGATCGTGTTTATTCCACGCCACGACTGGAGTTTCAAAAGGAGGAGTATCGGTAATTTCAAAATCAGATTCGTCGCGTTGGCGACGCTTCGACCAGAGCCAGATAAATGTGTTCTTTACGCGAA
>Ga0214923_10006156_pt1 | contig 13603 bp, 14 predicted proteins | sample LL1510_MetaG_FD_177993 | JGI IMG/M metagenome (GOLD analysis project Ga0214923, IMG submission 177993) | Freshwater microbial communities from Lake Lanier, Atlanta, Georgia, United States - LL-1510 | ecosystem: Environmental > Aquatic > Freshwater > Lake | place: USA: Georgia | collected... | reverse complement strand
AAATGAGTAAATATTGTGTTTGAAAGTTGCCAACAACTTGAAATATCTAATGTAATTAAATTTGTTAAATTAGTAAATGCTGCGTCTGTTATAGTTGGTTGATTACATTCTGCCATATATAACGTTGTTAAATTCAATAAATGTGAAATAGCTGCGTTTGAAAGTTGAATACAATATTGGATACCTAATGTTGTTAATCTTTGTAAATTAGTAAATGCTGCATCTGTTATTTGATGACAATTATGCATATATAATGTTTGTAATCCCTGTAAATTTATAAAAGCATCGTTTGTTATTTGATTACACATGGTCATATCTAAGGAGATTAAATTCGGTAAATATCTAAATACATCATTTGTTATTGTTGGTTGATTACAACGCATCATATTTAATGTAGTTAATCCTTGTAGATGAATAAATGCTGCGTCTGTTATTTGTGGTTGATAACAACTCATCATATCTAATTCAATTAACCTATGTAAATTAGTAAATGCTGCGTCTGTTATTTGACTACAATTATTAATATTTAATTTGGTTAATCTTTGTAAATTAGTAAATGCTGCGTCTGTTATCTGATTACAATGACTCATATTTAATGTTTTTAATCTTTGTAAATTAGTAAATGCTGCGTCTGTTATTTGACCACAATGACTCATATTTAATGTTTTTAATCTTTGTAAATTAGTAAATGCTGCGTCTGTTATTTGACCACAATTATTAATATTTAATGTTGTTAAATTACTTAAATTAGTTAATGCTGCGCTATGTATTTGATAACAACCACTCATGTCTAATGTAGTTAAATTTGTTAAATGAGCAAAAGCAGCATATGTTATTGTATTTTGATTACAATTAGACATATTTAATGTAGTTAAATTTGTTAAATGAGCAAATGCCAGGTCTGTTATTTGAGAACATTTACTTATATTTAATTTTTTTATTCGTTCTAAATTAATAAAATCAGCATCAGTAATATTTCGTCTGAAAAATAAATTTATTCCAATAGCATTTGGAAATATAATATTAAAAATATTTAACGGCATATTATATGGTATAGATGTATCATAGAAATCCCATGGCATTTCCTCTACAAATCTTTTGGTATCCTTACTAATTTTCCTAAATTCTAGTATTTCTTTAAGTGACCAATATCTTGCGGTTCTATTAAAAAATACATCATCTGTAACTTCTTTAGTTCCAAACTTAACACCAGCTGCCTGATTTGAAAACTGAATATACTTTTGTTTGAAGCTATCGCCTAGCACAAAAGCATTTTCAGTTTTCAACTGAATATACTTCTGTTTGAAGCTATCGCCTAGCACAAAAGCATTTTCAGTTTTCAACTGAATATACTTCTGTTTGAAGCTATCGCCTAGCACAAAAGCATTTTCAGTTTTCAACTGAATATACTTTTGTTTATACTTTAAATATTTATTTTTATAATCCATATATTAATGTTTATAAAAATAAATTAATAATCATACTTTTAGTCTCTAAAAAAATCAATATTACTTAATTGATTTAACATGTCTCTTGTAATGGTATCTTGATTACATCCGGTCATAGATAAATACACTAAATTTGCTCTTAAAATAGGTGTAAATGCTGCGTCTGTTATTGTAGGTTGATTACAATAATTCATATTTAGTCTTTTTAAATTTATTAAATGAGTAAAAGCATTATCTGTTATCGTTGGTTGATTACAATAATCCATGTCTAATGATGTTAAATTTGTAAAATGAGTAAATGCTGCGTCTGTTATTGTTGGCTGATTACAGAAAGACATATCGAATTTTTTTAATTTAGGCATACTTGCTAGAGCTTGAAAATCAGCATCTACAATATATAATCTACGTGCTATACATAGACCAACAGCATTTGGGAATAAATGACTAAATTGATTTAATGACATACCGTTTGGTATAGATTCATTATAGAAATCCCATGGCATTGCTGCTACAAATCTTCTAGTATCTGAACTAATTTGGCTAAATTTAACTGCTTGTTTTATTGACCAATTTTTTGCGGTTTCTTTATAATACATTAAATCAGGTATATCAATTAAAGATCCATCTTTGCTCTTTCCAATGTATACACCAGCTGTCTGTTTCTTTAAATCTAAATACTTTTGTTTATACTTTAAATATTTATTTTTGTAATCCATATATATTAATTTATAAAATAAATTAATATATGTTTCTAGATAAGTTTTTCTTTATACTTGCTTAATATTGGTAACTCACTAATAATATCATCTAAGTTTTCTTCTAAATATGTATCATATTCTACTTTATTCATTCTTTCTTTTATCTTACGAACAAGATTAATATATTTGTCTATTTCTGATAAATTAATTGATACAATTTTATCAAATACAAATTTTAGTAAATCAAGATAATCAATCTTTCCATTCAAGTGCTTCTTTAATGAATCTAAATTAGCATCTGTTAAAAACTTTTTATATTCAGCAATAGTATCTACTTTTTTAATAACTTTTGCTGGCCGCTTACCTAAATCTTCAATCATAAATTTATATCTAGCTGAAATATCTTTGTCTAATAAAGATTTTAAAAATATTTCAACATCTTCATAATTATGAATTTCATTAATCTTACATAAGTATTCAATAACATCTGCTGTTTTCTCTGAATATTTATCTTTTAAAGAATCTACTACATAATTCATAATTTCATCTGATAAAATATTAGATAAATGTAAATTAATAATAGTGCTAATTAATGATGAAAATCTTTTTTTAATGCTAAAATATTCTTCTTCATCTGAAAAATATTTTTCTTTTAGTAAATCAATATTTACCATACTTTCTTGAAATTCTTCTTGTAATTTTTTAATAAAAAATACTCTAAAATTAACATATTCTCTATCATCATTTTTAAAAAACCATAAACCAGAATCAATAATTTGTTTTATCATTGAACAATATAATTTATTATTATCAATATCTATTAAGATTTTATATATTAAATCATCAGATAATTTATTTATCTGACTATCATTTGTAATATTACTATTGAGAACTTTTTCCAGAATGTTAGAAAAAGTTTCTTCTGTTATCTTATTTAATAAACTCAATAATTTTGTATTAATATTGCTATTTATTTTTTTCCACTTATTACTATTTAAATGATTATAATTTATCTTTTTTCTGTTTTCAATATACTGTGTTGATTGAAGAAATGAATTATTTATAGAATCAAATATATTAGACAACTCTTCTGTTAATATATTCACATTTACATTTTTATAACTCATAATTTCTTCTACTGAATATGTAATTACTCGACTCATATTTATATTAATATTATTTTTTTATATAGGAATCATTAATTAAAAATAACAGAAATATTTGTTCCCCAACCAAAATATTTCTGTTATTTATATGCCCCCTTTTAAATTATCGACAGATGTTACCATAATTCAATTATATCTTTATTATCTTTATTAAATTCTTCTAAATTATTTAATGGTATATTAACTCGTAATTCCGGTGGTGAATGTGGATCAGATGAAAGTCGATTTTGTGCTTCCTCTTTAGTTTTTTTTTGCCGCCAAATCATTGCCCATCCCTTCTTAAACATATCTAGTAATTCTTCTGTTAAATCTTTATTTATATCTTTCAAATATAATTTTAACGATGTTAATGAAATACGCACAGCTCCTAAATCAGCAATATTTTCACCCATGGTTAAATTAGCATTTACTCCATGATAACTATATAAACTACCAATTTTTTTAGAAATTTCATTATATTTATCTTCAGATTCTTTTTTCCACCAGTTTCTTAGATTACCATCTTTATCAAAATCTTTTCCTTGATCATCAAATCCATGTGTTATTTCATGAGCAATAACACTACCAATTGCTCCAAAATTATAAGCAACCGCATTTAAATTATCCCAATTTTTGTTATAAAAGTAGGGTTTTCTTAAGATCCCGAAAGGAAAAGTCATTTGATTTTTTGTTGGATTATAATAAGCATTAATTTCATAAATATTTCCAATAAAGATTTTATCCATTTTTTCTATTGATTTTATTGATTGATTAAATAAAAAATCATTTATAATTATAAAATTTTCAATATATATTAAAGATAATTCTTTCATACTATTAAAATCAATTAATTTTCCTTCACCAATATCAACCGATATTCTATCTAATTTTTCTATAGCCATTTTTTTTGTTTCTGGATCCATCCATTTATTATTTTGTAATCTTTGTCTAAAAGATCTTTTTAAATAATCTATTAATTTATACATTCTTGGTTTAATTTCAGGATCAATTAAGGAATAATATTCTTTGCTAATTAAATGTCCTAATAATAAATTCATTATATCTATTTTTTTTTTATTAAATTCATTCTTTTTTTTTATACCTCTTGTTATCATTAATAATCTAAATTTATAATCATTTGCTTTTCCAAATGTATATGTTGAAAATTCATTTAACATACACCATATAATATAATATCTAAAATCAGGATCTTTAAAATATTCATCAATTCTACTATAATATTTAAATGGTTCTTTTTCATCTATAATAATATCATCTCTTGAATAGACGACTCCATTTAATAATAATTTAATTAATTTTTGAAAATCAATATTAGCAAATTTAATATTAGATATTTTGTGTATATTTACAGTTTCTTTTATATTACGTTTCTCATCATTTGTCATTTTAAATTCATATAATTTTAATTCATAATCTATAATTTTTTGAATAATTTTATCATCAACCGTAATATATAAATTCATAATAGATTTTATTATATCAAAATATATTTTAAGAAATCTAGGATCTTTATAAAAATTACTATTTGATATATTATTTTTGGCTTGAGACATACCAAAATACATTGAATTATTAAAGTAAAATGTTTCTATACATATTAAACCTGAAAATTTATTTTTTATAAAGAATGCTAATAATTCTTCATTCGACACCTTTAATATTTCATTAATTTTTTTTGTCATAAATTGTGTATTTTCATCATCATCATATTTAATAATAGAAATATACATTTTTTTTAAGATTATCATTTCATTTTCATTTAATTTTTCATATTTTTTTTTTGTTATTATATTTTCGACATCTTTACGATCTTTTAATAATAAATATTCTTTAATTCCAGCTCCGACCTCATCATCTTTAATTTTTAATTTATCTAAAAATTGACCATTAATAATATTAAAATAATCCTTCATATAATTATAATATATAATAATTTAACGAATTATTATAATTATAAAATATATTAATCAGTCTAAAATAGATTTTTTTAAAAATTGCTTTACTAAATCATGTCCGTTTGAATAATGTGTAGAATCTATCATATATGTTTCTAAGATAATACTAGAACCAGATTTAGTTTCTTCAATATATTTTCCTATATCATGAATTTTATAGCCAAAATAACCTGCTAATTTATGTAATAAAATAACAAGTTCATCGCGAACTGGTATTTTTTGAAGTGTTAATTTTGTTATTAAGTTTAAATGCGGAATTATATGAATTACACAATTTTCATGAAATGTTTTTTTAACAATCGCCTGTATATATTTTAAGTCGATTTCTATTTCATCATTGCTTAATTCAATATATTTTAAATTGTAATTACTAAAATTTGTTAATTTTTTTTGAGTATAATAAAAATTAAGTGGTATCTTATCATAATAATAACATTTACGACTTGTTATTTCTATAATAAGTTTATCATACTTGGTCCAATTATATATTTTTAACAAAAACTCTTTTGATGATTTAATAACACTGGGATGATATATATCACCAAAAATAAAATTTGTTAAATCACTAGGATTATTATTTATAATTTCTTGTATATTAGTTATATTTTCTAAAAAAAATAAAATTTCTCTAGTACTGTGTAATCTTGCCGGAAAATAAGTCCAATTAAAGATTTGCATATATCTACAAGAACCAATATACATAGCACAATTCATAATATTAAATTTTATATAATTATATTATATAATAATTTAACAAATTATTATATCATTAATAATTTAACACCATCCCAATAAACTATCATAAAATTCGGATTTATATTTAATTGTGGTTGATATATTGTATATTGTGATACATATGTATTATTACTATTAATTAAAATTGGATCTGTAATTTTTAACGAATCAATTTGATACATTATTATGATATTATTATTACTATAATTTTTTATATAATGTTTAATTCCATTTTCATTTTTACCCCATGATGAAGGAATATTAATAGTTATATTTGTTATTATACTATCATTACGAATTATATATTTATTATTAATTGTTTGATGATTAAAATTTAAAGTATAAGATGTATTTGATGTATTTTCAGGTATATAATGTATATCAGTTATAGGTGTATTGATAAAACCCATTTCATCCATTAAGTATTTATCTGAACTCATTCTTTATAATTTAATAATATATTAAATAACTAATTTAATATATTAATTTTAACAGTTTAAATTATCGATTTAACAGTTTAAGTTAACAGTTTTAATTTCTCCTAATTTACCATCAGTTACTATTCTATAATGAATATGTTGTGGTAATATTTTATTATACATAACATAATATTTTTGAGGACATTTTACATATAATTTAGCTCTTCCATCTTTATCAACAATACTTATTCCACTATTATCAAACTTTCCATATGCTTCTTCATGATCACTTAATTTTTCATCTGTTGTTATCTTTTTATTAGATGCCCAATAAATGACTTTACTACCTCCTTTCGCATTAATTACTATTTCTAATTCAAAGTCTTTTTGTTTGGATTCAGATAAAAATCTATTAATAGGAACTACACTTATATCAAGGAATGGTAAATATGTTTTACGATGAATCATTACATATACTGCTGATAAGAATATTATTATATAAATTATTTTTTGTATTAATTGTTGATATGAATTTGGAAAAATAAGTGTAATAATTTCAACTAGATTATAATTTTTATTAATAGCTATTAATCCCCAATTTAATGCTCCAAATAAAACAATAATTTTTAATATTAAATATATCCATGCTTTTAATTCAAAATTATCCATTAAATATATATAAAATATATATAATTAATTTAATTAAAACTTAATTAAGCATTATTTAATTCATTATTTATTATACCACTAATTGTATCAGTTAAATCAAAATCATCATTATTATCAACTTCAGAATGTTTATTTAAAGATAGTGTATCAATTACATTTGAAGATCCATTTTGTTTAATAACTGGTTGTTTAACTTCTGGTTTTTTAACTTCTTGTTGTCTAAATACTGGTTGTTTTTTTGAAATCTCTTCAGCTAATTTATGCATTTTTGTTATGTTTTTCTTTTCATTTACTTTTTCCATGTATTTTTGAAAATCTTTAAATAATTTTTCATTCACATTACTTTCTTTCTTCATATCTGTTTTAATATCTTTTTTCATTTCTGTTTTAATATCCTCCTTCATATTCTTTTTATTATCTTTTATTATAGTATTATTAATGGAACCATCAAATGACATATCACTTTCGTCAAGATTAATATTACTATTTATTTTATTATAATCATTAAATATATCAGAATTATCAAAATTTAATTCTGATTGATCATCTGTTGTCAATTTTTCAATTACTTTTTTTGTTTTATTAACTGCTTCATTAGTTAATTTATTACTAGTTATTTTATTACTAATTATTTTATTACTAGTTATTTTATTACTAGTCTCTTTATTACTAATTATCTTATTACTAGTTTTTTTATTATCTATATTTTTTTTATCTTCTAATTTATTTTTTAATTGATCTTCTATTTTTTGTAAATTTTGATCTTTATTTCCAAATATATTACCAATATTAAATATTTCATTACTTAATAATAATCCAATTAATACTATAATTATAACTATAATTATTATATATTTCATCATATTAATAAAATATAATATTATTATAAAATTTATACACACTTTTATTAAAGTTACAGTTTTTGAATAATTTGATAAAAATATAAAGTATTATATATAATCAATTATATAATGGGAAATTTTTCTAGTATTTTTAATAATAATCATGCTGATTTAATATCACAATTTAATTCAATTAAATCACCATTCCATTCATATATTGATAAAATAAAGTCTTTTAAACATTTAGACCCTTCTAAACATATAACATTAAAAATATTAAATTCTAAAAAAAATATTGGTATAAGAAAAATAAAATTGTTAAAAGTTGAATGGAATAATGAATGGGTAAAATATGATGATACTTATTTTAATAATAATAGTGAAATAATAAATCAATTAATTAAACAAAAACACAAAAGTAATTATGATTATATTGTAAAGTGTTCTATGATTTATGATGAATTTGTAGAATCCTTAAATATTAGACATGAAATAGATACTAATATCTATAAATAAATTAAATATCTTCGATATTAATCTCAACTTCTACATTAGAAGTTGGATTTGTTGTATTAATATATTCAGCATTCGCAGTTGCTCCGTTAGAACGATCAAAATCAAATCCATCATCCTTCTCTTCTTTGTCTTTTTCTTCAATCTTAGCATTCATCTTTTTATTTAGTAAATCAAAAGTTTCTTTGTCTATTAATCCATGTGCTAAGTAAGCATTTAAATGATCAATAATTAGTAATTCTTCAACGTATCCAATACAACCACCATCTAATTTAAGATCTGTAACAAGTGATACTAAGGCAATCCGTGATGGTGTCCGATCAAATATTTTTTTACTATTTTTACCTGTTTGAAACTTAACTCGCACAGTAGAATTATATTTTTTTTTATCTCCCAAGAAATAAATGATTTCAGCAGTAAAAAAATTACCTAAATTTTTACCAATCAAGATAATCACGTTACGTGTCTTAAAATCGATATCTAGATTAATTTTAAGTTCTTTATGATCATCTTCATTTTTCCTCGCCATCTTCTTGTGTGAAGAACCGCCTTTTGTGTTTTTAACCATTTTGAACGATATATAACTTACAATTGGTATGATTAGATAAAATAAGAATTTCAATTTTTTGGATGCTTGGCGAAGCCAACCCTACAAAAAATTGGAAGCTTCTCTTTAGAGAAGCCTACAATTTTATTAGATGATTGTAAACAATCATCCAAAAAATTGGTGGGAAGGAAGCTTTGCTTCCTGACAGCTCAATTTTTTAATTTTTTTATTAAGCATTCAGCACTCGGAATGTCAATGATATCCGACCACCTTTCTCAACTCCCCGTGTAGTTGGTGGAATTGAGTGATCATAAAGATCTTGGCATTTATCAAACATTCTAAATACATCGCCGTTTTGTAATTCAAAATAATATTTAATATCCTTATCGGCTCGTAATCTAACTTGAAATTCACGAGTTTCGCCGAAAGAAACTGTGATAATATTCGGACTTTTTGTTACTCCAACATCATCCTTATGGAATCGCATATAATCTTCTTGATTAACATAATAATTTATTAGACAAGAATCAAAATGAAGTTTAAATTTTTCTTCAATTGCTTTCTTAACAAACTCAACCCGTGAGCTAAACTTTTCAGGAATCATTTCCTTATCGCTATATTTAATTATAGCATCTGATTCACTCTGAAAACCAGTTAATCTTCTCTCACGCACTACTCTTTCAACACCTCCATTCAGCAAAGTAAAATAATCCTGCTTCCAAGTTATTTCATTCTTTAATTCATCAAAATAATTTTCAACAAACATTCCAACAACATGTTCAAATGGTTTTATTAATTCTATTTTTTCAATTCTCTCTAATACACAGGACACTTCAACATGATCTGTCATTGGATACATATCATACATATCCTTATCAGTAATCTTATAATTTGGCATCATTGTTATATCACGCATCATTGTTTCCTGATTACATGAAACATAGATAACATAATTACAACCACTGTTATTAATATATTTAGTCATATCTCCATGAAGGCCACTCCGAGGAGGATCAATAATAATAAACTTGTTTAAAGGTTTATAAATAGATAGCAAACTATCAAAAACACTTTCAATCTTATCACAAATAAAATTACAATTACTAATATCATTTAATTTAGCATTTCTATTCGCATCATCAATTGATGATTGACATGTATCAATACCTATAACTTTCCGACATAAGGACGCACAATAAATACCAATTGTACCTGTTCCGCAACAAAGATCAAAAATAATATCACTGTCTGTGCTATATTTCCGCACTAGTTCCTTAATCCTTGAATACATGATACTTGTCATAAAAGTATTTGTTTGGAAGAAAGAAGATTCAGTACGACGGAATTCAAAATTACGTTTGTTAATAAAATCAACAAGCTTTTCTAGAACAAATGGTTTATTGTATTGAATAGATGGAGTTTTCCCATCAATGTTAATATAAAATGAAGTAATTTTTGAGCGAAATGTATTGAATAAATCTGTATAAATACTAACAAGTTCCGGAATAGTTTCACGATTATTAACCTTGTCAAGACCAATAATGATCATAGTTTCCGCAACATTAAAAGATGTAATGAAATTTATATTTCCATACAAATTGAAAAACCTCTCTTCAATTATTTTTTTGTCAAATGGAATGTTTTTAAAAACTTGTTTCTCGTTTATATAATCCTCAAATAATATTAATAGTTCTCGCATTTTATCGCTAAGATGGGGAAAATCACGAGCTGAAACCATTAATGATTTCTTAAACTTTGGATTATTATATCCAATAGCAATCTTGGAATAATCATAATTATTCCCGACTGTAAATCGCAGTTTGTTTCGGTAATTAGTATGGATAGACTCATGATAAGTTATATCATCCGAAGAAAATAACCTTCGCACAAAATCCTGTTTTATCTTAAATTGATCCGAATAAGAAAGATCCTTGTTAGGAAGACAGAAGTCAATAGCAGAAGCCATTATTCTTTTTTTATATATTATTATAATCTTATTAATTATAAAAATCAATTTTTTTAATTAATAAAATAAAAATTTAGCCTCTAATCTTGGTAGCCCATACTTTATTATCAAGAGGACATACTCGTCTCATCTTTAGCCATTCATTTAAACAGTGTTCATGAAATGCGTGACCACAATTACCAATTAATACATTACAATTAGTATTACCAGAAGAAGCACAATTAATACAATAGCTGTTATTATCTTCTTTACAAATTCCACAAGCTTCATTATAACAATTTGTTCTTGATGTTGTTACCATACTTACAGATAAGAGTTTAAACATCTTATTATATATTATAAAACTTTATAATGATGATGTAAAGATATATAAAATCAATTTTTTTGAATGATAATAGTTTAGATGATAATATGAATTCTTTTAGGAATAGGTTGTCTTACATAAGAAGACAAAAGAAATATTTTATTTAAGTGCTCTTGGTTAGTAGAAAGTTTTAACATTTTATTAACAATCATTATTTGGTTATTAATAAATTCATCTGAATCTATTCTTTGTTTATAATAACAATACATTTCATCAATATTATTTGATTTTAATATATCCATTTGTAAATTTGAATAAATTGGCATTATTATTAGAAAAATTGATTAATGAATATATAAAAGTTAATTGTAATATAAATATTATTCAATATTTTATTATATGAATCGACAATTACCTTTAATAGAAAAATATCGTCCTTCAAAATTAAATGATATCAAAAATCAAGAGGATATTAAAAATATCTTTATAAATATGGTTCAAAATAGAAATATCCCTCATATGATATTTTATGGAGGAGCTGGAACAGGTAAGACATCTACAGGAATTGCTATTTGTAAGCAATTATATAAAGCAAATTATACTGATAATGTATTAGAATTAAATGCTTCTGATGAAAGAGGTATTCGTGTAGTAAGAGAGAAAATTAAAACTTTTTCACAAAAGGCAGCAGACAATGATTTTAAAATAATTATATTGGATGAAGCAGATGCGATGACAAGTGATTCTCAATTTGCTTTAAGACGTATAATTGAAAAATTTTCAGGAAATACACGATTTATATTAATATGTAATTATATAAATAAGATTATTCCGCCATTATTATCAAGATGTGCTGTATTTAGATTTAAAACAATGTCATCAGATAATATAGGAGATATATTAAAAAATATAATGATGAAAGAGAATGTTACAATAGAAGATAAAAATATGAATAAATTAATTAAGGAAGATTTAAGAAAATCAATAAATAATTTACAAAAAATTATTTTTTTAAATAAAAATAATAAAGAAGATAATAAAATTTTAATTAAATATTTTGACGATGATATTAACATAAATGTTAATGATATTATATATAATGAAAATTTAAATACAATTGAATATACAAATTTTTTAATAAATGAAGGTTATTCTTTTGAAGAGATATACTTGGTATTAAAAAAAGAATTATTAGCAAATAATGATATATCCGATGAAGATAAAGCAAAAATTTTTATGGAAATGTGTAGAAGTTATGATAAAATCATTAATGGTTCTTCTGAATTAATTAATATTAATCATATTCTTAATATTATAAACAAATCTTAATTACCGCCAAATACTTAAATTAAGAACTCTTTAGAGTTTTTAATTTAAGTATTTGGAGCTGGCGTAAGGATACCAAAGGTATATGACGTTACTTTATATCAGTGCCTCAGTTTATCAAGCCTCAGTTTATAACCACGATCAAAAAATAATCTTGTAATATGTAAATCATCTAATAGTAACTCTGCTAATTTTTTCTTTTCAATATTTCCATCCGAATTTGTATAGTAAATATTTGAAATTTTATAACCCTTTTTTAAGGGCAAAGTCAACATAACTGCTAAACAATGAGCACATGGTTTAGAATTTCCGACAACACCTGTTAATGATGTCTTTAAAACAAAAATATTTATTGGTAATAATTTTTTTGTATCACGACTCTTTAACTTTTGTAAAGCGTTGTGTTCCGCATGAAATGATACATTATCTCTTGCCATATTTTGTCCATAGCTTAATGGATTAATAAGAGAACCTGTATCTTCAAATATCATTGCTATATGATGATGCATCTTTTGCAAACATATACAAGGCTTTCCATCATGATCTCTCGCCAATCGTGTATCAATCATATTTGACATATGAGATAATAATGAATTTGTCTGTTTATAAGTCATTGGTGAAACCGGTCTCGATATTTTTATTGGAACGTAGCCGTGCTGTCGAATCTTCAAATCTACTAAATGATTCATTTATTTAAATATTGTTATTTAATATATTTTAATAAATATTGAATATTTCAATTTTTTGGATACTCGGATTTTTGATCCGAGCCTACAAAAAATTGGTGGGCAGATTGCTTGCCAATCAACAGCTCAATTTTTTGGATACTCGGATTTTTGATCCGAGCCTACAAAAAATTGGTGGGCAGATTGCTTGCCAATCAACAGCTCAATTTTTTGGATACTCGGATTTTTGATCCGAGCCTACAAAAAATTGGTGGGCAGATTGCTTGCCAATCAACAGCTCAATTTTTTGGATACTCGGATTTTTGATCCGAGCCTACAAAAAATTGGTG
>Ga0214923_10006154_pt1 | contig 13605 bp, 15 predicted proteins | sample LL1510_MetaG_FD_177993 | JGI IMG/M metagenome (GOLD analysis project Ga0214923, IMG submission 177993) | Freshwater microbial communities from Lake Lanier, Atlanta, Georgia, United States - LL-1510 | ecosystem: Environmental > Aquatic > Freshwater > Lake | place: USA: Georgia | collected... | reverse complement strand
GAAAGCCATATTTATCATGAGAAATGATGGAGACTGATATATAGCCTAGAATGCCACCGGCTATTATCCCCACAACAGATTGCTGCAATAAGCCCATAAAACTTAGGCTCAGATTAAGAGCGCTTTCATTAATAGTTATGGAAAATAATGTCATTGCTAGAATGGCAGCCATTGCATCATTAAACGCAGATTCGCTAATCACCAGCTGAGCTATTTTTGCAGGCACTTTAGTTTGTTTAAACACTGGAATTAAAGTTGCTGGATCTGTAGAGGCGATCACAGACCCTAAAAGTAATGCAACAATAAATGGAAGACCAATAAAAAATTGTGCAGCGACCCCCGCGACAAAAGTAGTGATTAGTACACCCAGTGTTGAAATTAATAAAAGTGTCGGCCACACTTTTTTAATCACATGAATGCGAACGCTTGCACCGCCATCAAATAATATATAACAAGAGCCGAAAATAAGAATGAGCTGATTAAGGGTTGAATTAACTTTAACGTCTATAAGATTTAGTCCATTCACCCCTAAAATTATTCCTGCAAACAAAAGAAAGACAACATCAGGAAGCTTTAAGATTTTTGCTGTGTAACCAGATAGCATCCCGGCGCTTAATATGATGCCAAGCAAATAAAGTAAATCTTTAACATGTGAAAATGAGATTGATTGATCCATATACTAGGGATAATAAATCATATTTGGACCTAAGGTCGATTTCTAAGCGTCAAAACTTTTGACGCTTGGGACAAAAAAATGCTTATTCATACTAAAAGTCAGTATTAAAAAAATGAATTTTCAATATAATTAAAAGACTTCTTTTATTGTCTTAAGAATAGCGAGGTTTACGGAATGAAAGCATTGGTCAAAAAATACGCTAAAGAGGGTTTGTGGCTTGAAGATATGCCAGAACCTGAAATGGGCAATAACGACGTACTAATTAAAATAAAAAAGACTGCTATTTGTGGCACAGACATTCATATCTACAATTGGGATGAATGGGCTCAAAAAACTATCCCCGTTCCTATGATTACTGGGCATGAATATGCAGGAGAAATTGTAGATCTCGGCTCTAATGTAACGGATTTAAAGGTAGGGGATATCGTCTCAGGAGAAGGTCATTTAACATGCGGCCGATGCAGAAACTGCTTGGGGGGCAGAACACACTTATGTCCTAATACAATAGGTGTAGGTGTAAATCGAACTGGATGTTTTGCAGAGCTCTTGGCAGTCCCAGCTAAGAATATCTTTAAACCAAGCCGGGAAATTTCAACAGACTTACTTGCTATTTTTGACCCTTATGGAAATGCAGTGCATACAGCCCTCTCTTTTAATATGGTGGGCGAAGATGTGCTTATTACTGGAGCGGGTCCAATTGGTATGATGGCCGCTATGGTTTCAGACCATGCCGGTGCAAGAAATATTGTTATCACAGATGTAAATCAATATCGTTTAGACCTTATCAAAAAGATTCTGCCGCGAGTGATTACAATTAATGTTGAAAAAGAAACAATTAGTCGTGAAATGATGAAGTCCGTTGGCATTTTTGAAGGATTTGATGTGGGACTGGAAATGTCAGGTTCCCCCAAAGCTTTTAGTGGCATGTTAAGCCTTATGATTAATGGCGGCCATATTGCTATGCTAGCTATCATGCCTGCAGGCTCTGGAATAGACTGGGATATGGTGGTATTCAAAGGCCTTACGATTAAAGGAATCTACGGACGTGAAATTTTTGAGACTTGGTATAAAGGTACGATGATGGTTCAAAGTGGGTTGCCTTTAGAAAAGATGATTACACATCGGTTTCCTTACACTGAATTCAAAGAAGGTTTTGACATTATGCGATCAGGCAAATCTGGCAAAATTATCTTAAATTGGGAAATCTAATATTAAGGATCTTTAATGAGCTTTAAAAAAGCTAAAGAAAGTTTTTCGTTTGATTTAGAAGAAATTAAAAAAGCAGGACTATGGAAAACTGAGCGCATTATTAATTCTGATCAGAAGAGCATGATTCAACTTTCTGATAATCAAGAAGTTATTAATATGTGTGCGAATAATTATCTTGGTTTGGCCAATAATCCCGAAGTCATTCAAGCAGCAAAAGATGGTCTTGATCGTTGGGGCTTTGGTCTAGCTTCTGTTCGATTTATATGCGGCACACAAACACTGCATAAAAATTTAGAAGAAAAAGTGAGTGAGTTTTTAGGTACAGAAGATACGATTCTCTATGCTGCTTGCTTTGATGCTAATGGCGGGTTATTTGAAACCATATTAACAGCAGATGACGCTGTGATCTCTGACGAACTCAATCATGCGTCGATTATTGATGGCATTCGCTTATGTAAAGCGCAACGTTATCGATATAAAAATAATGATATGAATGATTTACGTGCAAAATTAGAAGAAGCTAAGACAAATAAAGCGAGACGTATTCTAATTACCACCGATGGCGTATTTTCTATGGACGGCACGATTGCACAATTAGATAAAATTTGTGATCTTGCAGATGAATTTGATGCCATGGTGCATCATGATGATTGCCATGCAACAGGATTCATGGGAAAAACAGGACGTGGTATTCATGAGCATTGTAATGTAATGGATCGCGTTGATATCATCACAAGCACATTCGGCAAGGCTTTAGGCGGCGCTTCTGGTGGTTTTACATCTGGCCGTAAAGAAATTATTGATATGTTAAGACAAAGATCCCGACCTTATCTGTTTTCAAATACACTTGCTCCTAATATTTGCACGGCTTCATTAAAAGTTTTTGAGATGCTCAATAAATCAACGGCACTTCGTGATAAATTAGAGAAAAATGTCCATTACTTTAGATCTGGAATGCAAAAAGCTGGTTTTGATGTGAGAGACGGCGATCATCCCATTGTTCCGATTATGTTAGGGGATGCTAATCTTGCCCAATCAATGAGTAAACAATTACTAGAAAAAGGTATTTTAGCGATTGGATTTTTTTATCCAGTTGTACCGCAAGGAAAAGCTAGAATTAGAACGCAAATTTCAGCTGCCCATACATTCGAAGATCTAGATAAAGCAATAGACGCTTTTGCGACAACCAAGAAACAATTAGCCTAACTGATAAAACTCTTAACACACGAGGGGCTAATGAATCTTTGCTGAGCAAATAGGGCAGGTACATTTCCAAGAATGCACAAGCCACTCAAATGCTTCATTTTTGTTTTTATATTTCATAGTTTTTCCTAAAAATAATTAAATGCAATCGCCCATTGCTGATGAATATCTATGCCAACAAGCTTTATCTCCTTGTTCACATACAAAAATATCTCCATCCGTCGTTCTCAACACTTTTGAGCCTTGTAAATCCGTCTTTTTTTCTAAAATTTTAGATGGTTTAATTTCTTTATCTGATTTCATTTTTATTACCTCACAAATAGTTTGTATGGGTAAATTCTATGTTTCTTAGTTTGATTAATCCAATGATTTGTTTTTAAGTATATGATAAGTATTACTTATCAATAGTAAAATCTATTAGAGCCCTAGGTAAAGCCTTATAAGGCTTGTTTTGATTGGTGTGGGACGTGAGCATGCTTCTAAATTTGCGTAATCAAGAGATTTTTGTTCATAATGAACTTTCAATTGTAAAAGTGCATCCAACAAAAGTTATTTAATGAATATGAAAGGCTAAAAATGGCAAAGAAAAAATGTAAATATAATTGGCATATGGCTTTTAGATGCAGTCTGGGCACAGCCGCTTATGTATTAGCAATTGCTGCTCTTATTAAATATTTATTCTATTAAATCTGATGGAAAATAAAGAGACTTTATTAACCGAAGGAGATATTTCTAGAATAATTGAAATGGCCTGGGAGGATAAAACGCCCTTCGAAGCTATCTTAAAGACATATCAACTAGATGAGTCGTCCTTAATGAGGCTCATGCAAGCGCACCTTAAAGCTTCATCATATCGATTGTGGAGAAAGCGCGTTAAAGAGCGTTCAAGTAAACATTTAAAACTTAGATCGCCTGACATTAAGCGAGACCACTGCGTAACTCAATATAAAATTAGTCGTTAATTTATTATGAGAATGGTAAAAAAAGAAAATTTACCGACAAAAATTTGTCTCGTTTGTCAAAGGCCTTTTTCATGGAGAAGGAAATGGCAACTTGTCTGGAACGAAGTGAAATACTGTTCAGAAAAATGTCAGCGCCATAAAAATAAAGCATGATCGGAAAGATTAGAAAAAAACTTTTACCGCCCATATTGTCAGAGATCGTTCCAGATCCTATTGTATGTCCGATATGTAGTAGGAGTATTCCAGAATCTCAAAAAGATGCACACCACTTAATACCAAAATCTAAGGGTGGAAAATCTACTGAATATCTTCATCGAATCTGTCATAAACAAATTCATGCACTATTTAATGAAAATGAGTTAGCTAAAAAATTGAATAATGCAGAATTATTGAGAAATCATTCGGATATGCAAACGTTTATCAATTGGGTGAAAAATAAGCCAGATGATTTTTACCAGAGAGCTGCTAAAAGTTTACGTAATAAGAAACAGTAAGTTAGGTTTTTTTAATGCTATCGAACATTAATTGAAGCTAGATCATTCATAGCATTTTTTGTAACAAATAAAAAAGTATTATCATCAGAATAATTACCATAATCATTGAGGTGAAATACCCATAATCATTTTTAAGCATCCAGCTAAATAAAGGCAGGATTGGTATTACTGGCAATACGTAAATAAAATTTTCATTCGCTAATTTAGCAATCTTTTCTGTATCTTTACTTTCGAACCAAATCATAGTGTAAGCAGTAAAAGAAATAATTGGCAGTGCCAATAAAAGAGCGGCTAATTTTGTATCTTTCTTACTTAATTCAGTCACAAGCACAATGACTAGAGCTGCGATAATAATTTTGATGAAGTAGACCATTAGTAAACAATCTGCATATTTGGTTTCTCTGGTGTTTTTGGTAAATACGAAGCTTGGTTATTTACTATCCTTCTAGCGCTCCAAAGAACAACGAGGGCATCTAAAATATCATTATCCATAAGATCTTTTTTTTGATATTTATTTCTGATGACATCAAAATTAAAATTTAAAAAATGTTTATCAAGAAGAGATTTCCTAATGTCAAAGCCTTCAGCAGTTTTTTTGCTTTCTAGAATTACTTTTTCATTATTCATAGCTCTAAAGCTTACTTCAGGATGTATTTCGAATAATTTTATATTCTCACAATGAATAACAGTTTGAACATCTTTTATTTTGGGAAATAAATACCAAGACTGCAGTGACATTGATTTTCCAATAAGCCTTTTAGATATAAGGGATGCTTTTTCATAATTTGGTTGGTCTAACATTTCTGGTGTTGGTGCTGTAAATACTGAAGAAGCTTTTTTGCTAAGAAGTTTTCTAGCTAATTGATCTGCTTCTCGAGGCATGACTTCGGATAAAATCACGGGCATATCAATTCCAATAATTAACTGATTTGACTCAATAAAAAAATCTTTGAGATTATTTAGACTTTTAAAAATAGCGGTATCAATAACCTCATCTTGATTTTGCCAAACTGCAAACCAACCAGATTTACAACCATCGATGCCGATCACTAAAGACAACTAATTCACCCTGCAATATTTCATTTTATTAAAGCGCCATAGAGCAAAATATGAGTAGAGCATTTTACTTACAAAGTAAATGAATGGCATTCTGACTACAAAACTTAATAATGCCCATCCTTTCAAGTTATTCCATATAAGACAAAATGCATCTATGCCTCTATAAAGCTTTTCTTTTCCATCTATAGCGTGAAGACTCATTAGTGCTTCATTGTGCTTAATTCCGTATTTGCGAAGCAATTTGTTATTTGTGTGAAGATTGCACCACAAGAAGATTCCTTTCGGTGCAATTGATTTATAGTAATTAATCTCTTTTGAGCAAAGACTACATTGTTGGTCGTAAAGTATTTTAATCATAATTTGCTTGATATTAAAAAGAGAAAGGCTCCAAACCATTCGGGGGAAAATTTGAAGCCAATCGAGCAATATTTCAGCTTATTGCTTATTTTCTTGACTAAAAAAGCTAATAAAAATTCAACTTTTATAAAAAATACAAAAAATGTAACCTATTGATAGCATTTATTTTAAAAGTATATTTATGTATTCCCATAATTTATTTATGGTTAATGATAATCATGAAACAAAATTAAAATATTTTGAAAAATACAAACCCTGGGCTAAACTCTGATGAAGATAATTTACTTAAATACCGGTTAATTATTTTTTAGTTGTTAAAAGTAGTTTTCTATCAACCATCAGGAGGTTCTTATGTTCCAAGGTTTTTTTAAATCCGTAAAAAATAAGTGCTTATTAGGATTGTCATTATTAGGTGCATCAACATCTGTTTTTGCTACTACAGGCCAAGTTCTCCAATCAAGTGATTTTGTTGGCATTACTTTTTGGTTAATTTCAATGGCATTAGTTGCTTCAACGGCTTTTTTCTTTCTTGAAAGAGATCGCGTAGTAGGTAAGTGGAAAACTTCTCTTACTGTATCTGGATTAGTTACATTAGTAGCAGCTGTTCACTATTTCTATATGCGTGACGTGTGGGTTGCAACAGGATCAACACCAACAGTGTATAGATATATTGATTGGCTAATTACAGTGCCTTTATTAATGATTGAATTCTATTTAATTCTTTCAGCGATTACTAAAGTTTCTACTGGTGTATTTTGGAGACTTGTAATTGGTACATTAGTGATGCTTGTTGGAGGTTATGTCGGTGAAGCTGGTTATGCCGATGTTATGACATCATTTATTGTTGGTATGCTTGGTTGGTTTTATATTCTCTACGAAATTTTCGCTGGCGAAGCAAGTAAAATCAGTGCAAATAAAGCTCCAAAAACTGTTCAAAAAGCCTTCAATACAATGCGATTAATTGTTACATTTGGTTGGGCAATTTATCCATTAGGTTATTACTTTGGTTATTTAACTGGCTCAGATCCTGCAAGCAGCATGGCATCTTTAAACATCATCTATAACTTAGCTGACGTTTTAAACAAAATTGCTTTCGGTGTAATTATTTGGTCTGTAGCGGTATCAGAATCAAAATAAGTATGTAATTTTTTAAAAAACTGTGCAGCCTAAGCTGCACAGTTTTTTTTATTTTTACTAATTAAATTTAATAATATCAATAGCTTACGATAATAAAATTAATACACTAATCCCATGAGTATAGATGAGTTTAATCTAGTTTATAACGCGATCTCATTTGCAATCGCTGCTTTTGGTGCTTCAGCTGTATTTTTCTTACTTCAAAGATCACAAGTTTCTCCCGCATATAAAACTGCATTAACGCTTTCAGGCCTTGTTTGTCTAATTACAACCTATCATTACTTAAGAATCTTTGAGAGCTTCAATAGTGCTTATGTATTGAAAGACGGTTTAGTCATTCAAAGTGGCATGCAATTTAATAATGCATATCGATATGTTGATTGGCTATTAACTGTCCCCCTGTTGCTTCTAGAGTTTGTTTTAGTCTTAAGACTACCTCATACGGAAACATATAAAAAAGGGTTAGGACTAACTCTAGCATCTGCAATTATGGTTTTATTGGGATACCCCGGAGAAACACTTGCAATTGGATTTGCTAAGGTTATTTGGTGGGTTTTAGCAATGCTTCCATTTTCTTATATATTGTATGAAATGATTAAAGGGGTGGGTTTATCAATCAAAACTCAACCTTTGGCTGTTCAGCCATTATTTAAAAGAACAAGATTACTTATTATTTTGTCGTGGCCATTTTATCCGCTTGTTTATATCCTACCTTTATTTGGCCTGTCTGCATTCGTGAGTGTCCAGGTTGGCTTCACTTTTGTTGATATAGTCGCTAAATCAGTTTTTGGTATTTTGATTTATATTATTGCGCAAAGAAAGTCAGAAATTGGCGCTTAGTTAAGTCTTTGACATATAGATATATTTTTTATATATATTCTTTCAAAAAAGACTCATTATGATTTCAAATGAAAGCGATTCACTAGAGAGTGTTAAAAAACATCTAGCCAAGTCTTTTGAGGTGAATGAAAAAAATTTATCTCAATGGCTTAATTGGCATGGAAAATCAGAAGGAAAATTAATTCGCTCTCACTTGGCACTTTCTACTGGTGAAGCCTTAGGACTTTCAAAACATACAGCAATTATTTGGGCAGTTGTTTGTGAGTTAATTCATAGCGCGTCACTTCTTCATGACGACATTTGTGACAGCGATGAAATTAGAAGGGGTAAAGTAAGTGTATGGAAAAATTTTGGTATACCAGCGGCAATATGCACTGGCGACTATTTAATAGCAGAGTCCTTTAAAAAAATCACTGAAGTTGAGCAAGGCTGGCATCAAAATATCTTGCTAGGGTTGCTTTCAAGTACCGTTAAAGAAATTGTTTTTGGCCAATCAGGAGATGTCAACACAAAATTTTTAGGGTTAGGTTGGGAAGATTATAAAAATCTTGCGACGGCAAAAACATCACCAATGCTTTGTTTGCCAATGATGGGAATGTTTAGATGTGCTGAGCTAGATGAGCCTTATTATATTAATTTGAGAAAAATGACAGACGAAATAGGTCTTGCTTATCAAATCGTGAACGACCTAGAAAATATATTATTAAATCAACCTAACGAAATTCCCACAGATATTAAGTTTGAAAGAATGAATGCATTGGTAGTTTTACTTAAAGAAAAGTCTTCTGAAAACGAGATTAATTTTCTGAAAAAAAATAAGGATGAATTTAAACAATTTCTACTGTCTTCAAATATTAAAGATGATTTAATGAGTAAGATTCAATTGATACTCGAATATATTAAAAATTCTTTACATCTTATGCCGATAGCTATCAGGCCTATTATTTATTCTCTTTGTGAAGAGATAGATAAGAAAGCAAGCCAATTTATTCATGCAAAATAAAAAAATAATTGTAATTGGAAGTGGTTTTGGAGGTATAGCTGCAGCCTTAAGAATGAGAGCGAAGGGCTATGAAGTCGATTTACATGAGAAACTTGATCAAATTGGCGGAAGAGCAAGGCAGTTTAATCAAAATGGTTTTGTTTATGACGCGGGCCCCACAGTAATAACTGCACCCTATCTTTTTAGGGAGTTATTTGAAATTTTTAATGAAGAAATTGATGATTATATTAAATTTATTCCTTTAGATCCTTGGTATCGCTTTAGATTCCATGATGGGACATTTTTTAATTATGGCCCAGATCAAGATCAGCTATTAGAGCAAATAAAAGCCATTGAGCCTAAAGATTTAAACGGTTATCTGAAAATGCTTCAGCATGCTGAGAAAATATTTGAATTAGGCTACCTCAAGCTTGCTGACCAGCCTTTTCATAAGCTAAGTAGTTTAATTCGATATACCCCCGATATTATTCAGTTAAAGGGCTATCAGTCTGTTTATCAGTTTGTTTCAAGTTACCTAAAACATCCCAATTTAAGGCAAGCATTCTCAATTCAGCCATTGTTGGTTGGAGGTAATCCATTCAATACAACTTCAATTTATGCTCTGATTCATGCGCTTGAGAAAAAATGGGGTGTTTTCTTTGCTAAAGGAGGGACAGGAGAAATCATTTTCCAGCTAAAGAGCCTGATGGAGCGCAAAGGCATAAACATTTTTTTAAATAGTGAAATTAAAAAAATTATTACCAAGGACAAAATGGTTGAAGGTATCGAGACTGAAGAAGGTAAGTTTTATAAAGCTGATTATTTGATTACAAATGCAGATCCTATTTATACAAATAATCATTTAATAGGCCATAAGAAAATTTCATTTCATAATAAATTTGTTCAAAAAACAGCAAAGCACTCAATGGGTTTATTCGTTCTTTTCTTTGGTACAAAAGTTAAATACAAAAATATTGCTCACCATACTATCTGGATGGGGCCTCGATACAAAGAATTGCTAAGTGACATCTTTGACCGCTATAAATTATCTGAGGATTTCTCAATTTATCTTCATAGGCCCACAGCAACTGATCCTGATTTTGCCCCTATAGGCTGTGATAGTTTCTATGCGCTAGTTCCTGTGCCAAATTTAAAAGGAAATATTAGTTGGAAAGATGAGGCTTCAAAATTTACACAATCTGTTATTAAAGCTCTAGAACAAACGATGATGCCAAAACTTACTGAAAATATTTGCGAATCATTTGTAATGACCCCTGAAGATTTTTTACAGGACTACAATACGCCATTTGGCTCAGGCTTTTCTATAGCCCCGTTATTTCGACAATCAGCTTGGTTTAGGACGCACAATAAGGATGATCTATATCAGAACCTTTTTTATGTAGGCGCTGGGACTCATCCAGGAGCAGGTGTTCCAGGTGTTCTGAATTCAGCTAAAGTCATAGATAAGCTGATTCCATAGCATGAAGAACAATTTATTGATGCGTAAGCATGGTAAAACTTTTTATTGGGCTTCATTCTTTCTTGATAACGCTAAGATGCATGCGATTTATTCAATCTATAGCTTTTGTCGAAAAATAGATGACATGGTTGACGAAGCTAAAAACCAAAACATTGCAAAAAAAAAGCTTCACGTATTTATGGATGCATGGAATAAAGGAAAACCACATTCAATTATTGGTGTATTAAAAAATATACCTAAGGAAAACTGGCCAAACCAAAAGCTTGTAAAAATGTTTTTGAACGGGCAAATGTCTGATATTAAATTTACCTCATTTAAATCAGATAAAGCTTTAATTATTTATTCTTACCAAGTAGCAGGAACCGTAGGATTAATGGTGTGTGATATTTTTGGTGTCAAAGATAAAAAGATGCGATATTTTGCAATTGATTTAGGTATCGCAATGCAACTGGTCAATATTTCTAGAGATATTTACGAAGATAGCTTACGAAATAGAATTTATTTGCCCGAGAGTCTTATTGGTAAATACACGCCTAAGGAAATAAGTAACCCAACAGAGCAAACATCTGCAAAAATAGATTTAGCTCGAAAAAAAATTATTGATTTAGCAAATATTTACTTTACTAGTGCTAGTCAAGCAATTGATCATCTCCCGAAGGGCGCCGCTCTGGCAGTCAAATTAGCATCAGCTCTCTACCAGCAAATTGGGCTGCAATTAGCTCGTACCCAATACCAATATAAGGAAAAAAGGTGCTATGTAAGCTCTTTCTCAAAGTTATTGATTACATTAAAAGTTATTACTAAATTCTTAATTACTTTTAAATCTAACCTAAAGCCTCATAATAAGAATCTACACAAATTTTTATCCACTCTTCCAGATAGCCACTTTTAATATATGAAACAAAAATTTGATATAGGTATTATTGGCGCTGGTTTATCTGGGTTAACTCTTGGGAATTCGCTTCTTAATAAAAAAATTAAAAATTTCATTTTATTTGAAAAAGAAAAGAAGACAAAAAATGATAAAACATACAGCTTTTGGTCTGGACCAGGGTTATTTGATATCAAGAAAACATTTAGTGTAAAACCTAAAAAAGAATGGTCACAAATAGAAATTAAGGTTAAGGGGACATCTTATAAGATTGATCTAGGTGATTATAAGTATGCATGTTATAGCTCAGAATCCGTTCTTAGTGAGCTCTATAAAAAACTTACTAAAAAGGGAGTTAAAGTAGAGCGGGGATGCGTAATCAAACAGTTAAAAAAGAATCAAAATGATTGGGAAATTGAATTAAAGAGCAAAAAAATATTACTCAAAAACATAATAGATAGCAGACCAAATATAAAATTTGATGATAAATATCCGTCATTGAAGCAGGTTTTTGTAGGCTCTGAAATTATTTCGACTAAAAAAGTATTTGATGAGAACGTTGTGACATTGATGGATTTTTACGACTCCAATAAAGATGTAATCTTTACCTATATTCTTCCGTTCTCAAAAACTAAAGCATTGATTGAAACAACGTTTTTTTCTTATGGTATCAATTTCAGGCAAGTAGAAAAACTTCACAAGCTTACTTTAAAAAAGTTTGATATAAAGGAGATAACAAGAACTGAGAAAGCGGCTCTTCCAATGTCACCATATACTAATGTAAAGTTAGAAAACCAATACTTTAGAATTGGTAACTTTGCTGGAGCTTCAAGACCCGCTTCAGGATATGCCTTCACTCGGATTGCCCTCTGGGCTAATCAAATAGAAACAAAAAAAGAATTTTGCGTCGAAATGATTAACCACAAACAAAATTACCTTACAAATTGGCTGGATAAAATTTTTCTTTCAGTTTTAAGATCTGACCCACAAAAGGCCCCTGAAATATTTAAGATTTTTTTTACTAAAGTCCCTATTGCATCTTCTGTAAGATTCTTGTCGGATCAATCAAGACTGGTCGATTATTTAGTGATTATTCTGAAATTACCTAAATTAGTAATGCTTAGAGGCGTAATAAACTTATATGTTAAATAAAGTCAGAATCCATCAGTTCTGTTATTTGATATTAAGTCTTTTTTTAATATTCATCACGCAGCGTAATATTTTTTCTACGGTTACTGATATGAATCCATCTATTGTGATCTTATTCCTAATTATTATGTCATTTGGTGTTTCTCATGGCGCAGCTGACTCCATCGTTATCTGGAAAACTTTTACAAAAGTTAAGATGAAAGCGATAGCTTTTTTGATTTATTTATTGATTGTAGCTCTAGGATTACTTCTATGGTTTCAAAGTCCCATATTAGGGTTAATTATTTTACTTTTAATGTCAATAATTCATTTTGGTCAAAGTGATCTTTCATACTTAAGCCGAGGTAGTCGATGTATGAAGATTTCATGGGGCTTTGTGATGACATTACTACCTGTCATTTTCTTTCAAAACGATGTTAAATCAATTTTTGATACTTTATTAAGTTCAGATATAAATCTTGCAGTATTTTCTAGTCTTAGAATAATGACAATTGGATTTATAGGTAGTTTCTTATTTTTTGTTTGGATTACTAAGGGCATTACTAGTAATGATAAACTCTTTCTCGTCTTAGAATTTTTAACCACCATAATTATGGCTAGTTTGTTACATCCACTATATTGGTTTACTATTTATTTCTGTTTTTTGCATGGCCTTAGAGCATTAATTAATATTGGGATTAAATCTTTAAAAGACTTTTTATTTCTAATAGCATTTACTTTGCCAATTACTTTTTTTTCCTACTTCCTTCTTCTTGAGAATTTACAAATTAAATATCTTAGTATCATCTTTTCTGTATTAATGGCCCTTACAATTTCCCATATGCTCTTGCCATCCATCAATCGTTCGCTTTTAAAGACTTTTGATTAGCATCAAGATTTGACGCTGAAATCGACCTTCTAATTTACTGGTTTATTATCTTTGTATAATGTTTTAGATTTGACATCACCATTTCTTTCCCAATAAGTTTCGTACCCAACTTTTTCACCCAATACGAAATTCGATTCGGATCGTTTAATTCCATTGTCATACCAGAGTGTAAATAAGCCATCTTCTCTGCCATCCTTATAATGGGCTTCTAATTTTAACTGGCCATTCTCAAACCACTGATTCCAAATACCGTCTTCTTTATCATTTTTATAGGTTGTTTGAATATATTTTCCGCCACTGATATACCAGAAAATTTCT
>Ga0214923_10006153_pt1 | contig 13606 bp, 10 predicted proteins | sample LL1510_MetaG_FD_177993 | JGI IMG/M metagenome (GOLD analysis project Ga0214923, IMG submission 177993) | Freshwater microbial communities from Lake Lanier, Atlanta, Georgia, United States - LL-1510 | ecosystem: Environmental > Aquatic > Freshwater > Lake | place: USA: Georgia | collected... | reverse complement strand
GAAGACAATCGTGAGTGCGAACGGGAGCATCAAGTCTCTAAAGCACGTAAATCGCAAGGAGATTGTGTTACACGTGGGCGATGTGATTAACCGTCACTTGGATGATGGCGACATTATCCTATTCAATCGTCAACCCACGCTTCACCGGATGTCTATGATGGGGCATCGTGTAAAGGTGTTGCCTTACAACACATTCCGTCTGAATGTGTCCGTTACCGCCCCCTATAACGCGGACTTTGATGGTGACGAGATGAACGCCCACATCCCGCAGTCATACGAGGCGTCCACGGAACTTGCGGAGATAGCGGCCGTGCCGCACCAGATTGTGACTCCGAGACATGCGAAGCCGCTGATTGGTATTGTACAAGATACTCTGGTGGGTTCCTATCGTATTACGCAGCCGCATGTAATATTCAATCGCCGTGAGTTTATGAACATGATGATGTGGAATAAGCGGTTTGAGGGAATCGTCCCCGTGGCCGAGCGAAAGATAGATGGGCGGCCTGATAGGTGGACGGGTCAGCAGGTCCTATCACAGCTGATGCCCCCTATCAATATTGAGATGGGTAACGGGATGTACAAGGAAAATAAGACGAAGGATAATCTTGTGAAGATTCGCGAGGGGAAGATTACCCAGGGCATCTTTGATAAGGAGATATTCTCCAAGCCGTCAAAGGGTATTGTTCACGTGGCCTATCGCGACTATGGGCCGAAAGATACGGTACAACTGATTGATTCCATGCAAAATACGGTGGAGCAGTTTCTGGTGTACAATGGTTTCTCGGTGGGCGTGAGTGATTTGATAGCAGATGAGAATACGCGCAAGGAGATGGAGGAAGTGGTGAAGAAGCGCAAGGCGGCGATTGAGAATATTCTACTTCAGATTCACTTGGACCTGTTTGACAACAATACGGGGAAGACGAATCAGCAGGAGTTTGAGGACAAGGTGTTCACCGAGTTGAACAAGGCCACGGAGGAGTCAGGTAAGATTGGCCTGGGTTCTCTGGCGGATGAGAATCGTCTGGTGGCCATGGTACGCGCAGGTTCAAAGGGCAGCACGATTAACATCTCGCAGATGATGGCCTGTGTAGGTCAGCAGGCGCCTGAGGGGCGGCGTATTCCCTATGGCTTCACTGACCGTACTCTACCGCACTTTAAGAAATACGATGACGGGGCGGAGGCACGTGGTTTTGTGGAGAGCAGCTTCATCCAGGGGCTGACGCCGCAGGAGTTCTTCTTTCACGCCATGTCAGGTCGTGAGGGCCTGATTGATACGGCTGTTAAAACCGCCGACACAGGATATATCCAAAGACAACTTGTAAAAGCCATGGAGGACCTGGCAGTACAGTACGATGGGTCTGTACGGGACTCTCGCATGAACATTGTACAGTTCAAATATGGCGAGGACGGCGTGAATGCGACCAAGATTGAGTCGGCGAGTCTAGGAATAGGCAAACTGAGCACTGCCGATATTATGAAGGAGTATGGAATGCAGGGGGTGGACATGAGCGCCCTATACGCAGAAGGGGTGCTAACGGGCGATGACGCAGCGGCCATAGAGGGGTTCGCGAACAAAATCTTGGAGGACAGGAAAATGTTGGTGGAGGGCGTTCAAAACTCTCGCCAGGATATTGGCCTATTCGCCTCCGTGAATATTGAGCGTGTTATTACGAACGTGGTGACGTCCTTCCGCCTCACAAAGGAAGCAAAGACGGATTTGACACCGACCTATGTGATTCAGGGCATTGAGCGACTGATTCAGCGTACCCAGGCGTACCATCGTCTGTGGTCGGCCATGCTGCGCTACTATCTCGCCCCGCACAAGGTAATCGTCAAGGAGCGCATGACACGTAAGGCATTTGACACGGCGTGTGAGATGATTCTATTGAAAAACTGGCAGGGTTGGGCGCAGCCTGGGGAACAGGTGGGTATCATTGCCGCACAGAGTATTGGCGAACCATCAACGCAGATGTGCTGTGTACGTCATGCTTTTGTAAATGTGTCAACGGACGGGGGTAACCATGCTGGCCCGATTGGGGACCTGATTGACAAACTTCTGGAACAGCACGTAGATGATGTCATTGAAATAGGACCGGGTAATGTAATCTTAGATTTGAAGGATGACATATATATCACGGGTGTTTCAAACGATGAGAAGACTTCGTGGAAGCGTATTAGTCAGGTAAGCCGTCACCCCGCGAACGGTGGCCTTGTGAAGGTCACGACTAAATCTGGGCGCTCAACTACGGCGACTCTCACTCATTCCTTCTTGAAGCGTACGGAGAAAGGGGTGGAGCCTGTACTAGGTTCGGATTTGCGTGTGGGCATGCGTGTCCCCATCGCAACGAATGTGGAGCAGGTGCCACAAGCGTTGATTAAGGAGCACGGTGGCTTTACCTTGGATAGGGACTTTGGTTGGCTGTGTGGTATCTATTTGGCGGATGGTTCCTTCCATGGCAATACCGTAAAAATTTGTAAGATTCACCCTGCCGTAGAAACCTCTATTCGGGCCCTGGCGGCGAAGTATGGCTGGAGGCTAACTGTATATAACTACGAGGGTGAGTACGGTCCGGCCAAGGATACCAATATTCACGACAAGGCTCTAAAGGAGTTTCTACTCCAGGAGTTTAATACTGGCTCCTATAAAAAGACGATTGGCCCCATATCTTACTCGGCACCACGCGAGTTCCAGTATGGCCTGATTGGCGGCTACTTTGATGGCGACGGCAATGTAAATGCCGAGCGACACCAGATTCGTGTTGGTAGTCGTAGCAATGAGTTGATTCGCCATATGAATCGCCTCCTATCCTATTGCGGCTTCTTTAGTGTAATGAGCGAGGAGGCTTCTGTGCGGATGCCTGGAAAGACGATGTACACGATATGCGTTCTAAAGAAGTATGCGGCCCTCTTCCAAGAGCGCATCGGTTTGCGCTTGTCAGAGAAGGCGGATGCCCTGGGCAAGATTGTAGCTTATATGGAGCGTGAGGGTAAGCACGATACGAAGGAGATATATGATAAGATACCTGCAGTAGGTGATACGATAGCAATGCTGGGCCTAATGCTTGAAATGCCTGGGCAATCGCGGAACTATGGGCGCTGGGCGAAGAAAGAGAGTGTGGGTCGCCTCACACTACAGAAATATATCAGTGAATTCAAGGCGGTGGCGGCCACGAGCCCCCACGCTAAGGCCGCTGCCCCGCTGATAGAGTCACTAGAATCTGCGGCATACTCTGACGTAGTATGGGACGAGATTACTAGCCTAGAGTACATGGATGACCCGAAGGAGTTTGTGTATGACTTCACGGTCCCTGGAAACGATTCCTTTATGGTTGATGACGCTATTCTAGTACATAACACACTCAATAGTGTGGACTGGGACACGAAGATTATGATAGCAAAGAATGGGAAAATCGTTTGTACGGAGATTGGTGCGTTTGTTGACCAGCACATGGCAGCAAATCCGGACTCTATTCAGGAGTTTCCCAATGACCAGTTATACCTTGACCTGAAGGACGGCAATGACTGGCAGGCGGTCTCCTGCGACGAGTCGGGTAAAATGATGTGGACGAAGCTGGAGGCGGTCACCCGTCACCCTGTGCTGAACGAGGACGGGACAAATACGATTCTGGAGGTGGAACTCGCATCAGGGCGTATGGTGAAGGCCACAAAGGGGAAGTCGTTCCTGACCCGTGTTGGCGACAAGGTAATGGATATCAACGGGTCTGACCTACGTATTGGCGACGTACTTCCTATCGCAAACTCTCTGGCGATTAAGTCTCTTACCAGCATGAAGTCTCTGTCCGTGAGGGAGCACCTTCCCCCTACAGAGTGGCTATACGGGTCTGATGCCGCCGCGGCCCTAGTGGCCCTCAACGGCGCGGACCGTCATTGGTTCCAAAAGAATAATGGGAGCGCCTTCACGATTCCCTATAGTCGTAGCGATGCCTTCCGCGAGGCCTTTGTAGATGGCAAGAATACGAACGCGACGGCTATTCGGCCCGGCTTTGTATATCCTGCGCGCACTCGCCCTGATGTCTCGCAGATTCCTGCCGAGATTCCCCTGACGGAGTCCTTCGGCTTCTTCGTAGGCGCCTATCTCGCAGAGGGCATGAGCAATGCCACTCAGGTAAGCATTAGCAATAATGACGCCACCTATCTCGCCAAGGTGGCTACGCTTATGGCGGAGTGGAATGTGGGGACGCACACTGTTTCCGAACAGAGGGATGCTGCTAAGAGTGGTATCAAGGGTAAGACGACCAGTCTGGTGATTCACTCTACCATTCTCGCAAACCTTCTAAGGAAGGTGTTTGGTCGCGTGAGTCATGAGAAGACAATGCCAGATTGGGTATTCCAAGCACCCGATGAGTTCGTACAGGGGCTTGTAGATGGCTATATCAGCGGTGATGGGACTGTAGAGAAGAAGACTGGCTGTGTAAAGGCAACTTCTGTATCCAAAGACCTACTTGTGCGCATGGGAACGCTCTTTGCCCGCTTCGGAATATTCAGCACCCTTTCTGAGAGGACACCTGAGCAAGGCATCTTTGACTCCGTAAAGACGAACTACACCATGTATATTCCTGTAAAGTACAGCGCCGTATTCGCAAAGACGTTCCGCCTCTCTATGGCGACGAAGCAGGCCATTCTGGAGGAGCAGTTCGGTCCTGATTCTCGCTTACGCAGCTGCCGTCGCGAGACGACGGGTGACATGGTCTGGGACACTATCAAGTCTATCAAAGAGGTGGTGCCCATGAAGGATAGGGTTTACGATTTGACGGTTGAGACGACCCGCAACTTTATGACGATGGATTGTATTGGCGTGAAAGACACCTTCCATCTAGCTGGCGTGGCCGCAAAGTCCAATGTGACGCGAGGTGTGCCACGCCTGAAGGAGCTCCTGAAAGTTACGCAGAATCCTAAGGCGATTTCGCTGACGGTGACACTGAAGCCTGAGATTCGTGACTCTAAGGAGAAGGCGCGCAAGGTGGCGCAGGATTTGGAGTTGACCCTACTGAAGGATATCACGGTGAAGGCCGCGATTTATTACGACCCTGACGACAGTGCCTCGGTACTACAGGAGGACCGCGACCTTGTGAAGTTCTACAAGGCATTTGAGTCAGAGGTAGAGCCGACGCAAGGGGCGGCAGAGGCTCGTTTCGGTGAGGATGGTGCCCCGCCACCGCCGCCAGAGGAAAAACAGGCTTGGAGTCGTCTCATGCTCCGCCTAGAGTTGGATAGACAGAGAATGTTCCGTAAAAACATTAGCATGGACGATATCGCATTTGTCCTTCGTCAAAACTTCGGCGATGCCATACATCTCGTATACAGTGACTATAATACACAGCGTCTTATTATGCGTATTCGCATCCCCCCCGTGGCCGCCGACGATACGGGCATGGATGATATGCTGGCCCTGAAGAAGTTACAGAATCGCCTTCTGACGGGTATCGTGATTCGGGGCGTATCTGGAATCAAGGCAGTAACATTCCGCCAGGATAAGGATGTAATGGAATACAGCGAAGAAGGCGGTGTTTACAAGCAGGTTACGCAGTATGTGCTTGATACGGATGGAACGAACTTCCTCGCAGTGATGAACCACCCCTATGTAGATGGTACAAAACTCGTAAGCAGTCATGTACACGATATATATGAAAACCTGGGCATTGAGGCCACGCGCTCTACGCTCATACAGGAGATTACTACACTCTTTGAAGAGGCGGGTGTGAACTATCGGCACCTGGGTCTCCTGTGCGATGTGATGACGCGTCAGGGGCGTCTGATGTCGGTGGACCGTTATGGTATTAATAAGATGGATATCGGCCCTATCGCAAAGGCCTCCTTTGAAGAGACGGAGAAGATTCTACTACGTGCGGCCCTGTTTGGTGAGGTTGACCCTATAACGGGTGTATCTGCGAATATTATGATGGGGCAGCCTATTCGCGGTGGTACGGGCTTCTTTAGTGTTCTATTGGACGAAGGTGCCTTCATGCGTCTACAAGAGGGCATGCCTTCACCCACAGAAGAAGAGGACGAAGATGATGATGGGCCTACAGAGGAACAAATCGCGCGAGAACTGGCAGAAGATCAGAATGATATATGTTCAACGGCCAGGCTACGTATGAATGTGGCTATGCCGCAGGGCTCAATAATCATGAAAGAGCCCGATATTGATATTATGATTCTGAAGGCAGAAGACGAGGAGGCATAAGGGGCATCTATTATAATAATGTATGGAGAATACAAGGCCACCTTGGTTACAAGTAGCTAATAAATGGGAGCGTGGTATGTTCACCCCCCTTTCATTTTCTTATGGAAACTGGAAAGAGGAAACCTGTCTAGTACTCAAAACGGCAAAACAGCGCGTTGAAGAGTTGGAAAAGCAAAAAGTATGGGAGCTTCTAAAGAAGATGGTAAATCCGTATGAAATGGTCTATACCCACGAGGACAAGTTATTTCACCCCTCTATTGTCTCCTATAAACCACTCAGCCGTTCCTATTTCAAAATGATTGAGATGATGCACGTCCTACAGTTTTTTGAACTACTTCCTAAACAAACACCGAAAATACGTAGCGCGCATGTAGCAGAAGGGCCTGGTGGATTCATTCAGGCGCTGGTAGAGTTATGTGATAGAAATAAAAAGATTATTCAGTCATCTACTGCGATGAGCTTGAAATCGGCGGACCAGCATGTACCAGGGTGGCGCAGAGCTTCTTCATTTCTTCATCATCATCCTGAAGTAAAACTTCATTATGGCAATGACGGCACGGGCAATATATATATAAAAGAAAACCAAGATTCATTTGTATCTGCGGCTTCACCTGGGGTACACATATTTACCGCGGATGGGGGATTTGATTTCAGTGTAGATTATTCTATTCAGGAACAACAGGTCTTCAATCTTCTCATTTCTTCTATAAATATTGGTATGCGATGCCTCAATACGGATGGGGTATTTATTTTGAAGATATTTGATATATTCGCAGAATCAACGCAGATTATTATTATTCTTCTTTCCAGATGCTTTAGAGAGTGGGTATTGTACAAGCCGGCCCTATCAAGGCCATGTAACTCTGAGCGTTATTTTCTTGGAAGAGGATTCAAGGGCCCTACATGCCCAAGTATACCACTGTTACGAGATATAGAGGAGCGCCTGAAAGAGAATATATATCCCGTGTTTAACGGGGAAACTTCTGCCAAAGAAGAGTTGGCATATATTAAGAACAATATTGAAAATAGTACCGTTGTACAAGTGAATGCCATTGAGCGGGCGGAAAGATACCTGAAATCCCCATCATCTTGGTATAAAGAACAAATGTCTCTGGATTTCAAGAAATCACTGGAATGGTGTCAAAAGTTTCGGATTCCATGTACGAGAACAAAGGCCGACGATTTATTTATTGAACATCCATTTACTTCTTAATATATCTGTCGGATAGGCGTTTACCCACGATAACAGTGGCCTGATGATGATTCAGAGAGCCTTCCCCCATTCTATCCAACATGGTCAACATGGTTTTCAAACTTCCCGCATCAAAATCACTATTTTCTGTAACCATTTCAAATAAATATGGAAAATCCCGTTTGAACTCGGGAAGTTGTTCTGTTATATCCTCTATTGTGCGTCCAGCGGCTTGAAGTTCTTGGACACGCTTTACCATTGCCCTCACATATTTTCCACGTTCTTCCGCGGGGAAATCAAGTCGCCTTCCCTGGGCTTCTGTGATAGCCTCCTCAATGGACGGACCCATATCTTTAGGAGGACCTTTGCGAGGAGGATTATTACCAGAAGCGGGCATTTATTATAGTATGCGTTAAAAATCATTTTTTTTTACGCGCATATAATACAGTAGATGGAAGGGAATAACACCGAGATTGATTATCCGAAGCTATTGGAAGATGTCCTATATAAACTAAAACAGCCATTTTTGAATAAAACCGACGAGTTACCTACGCAGGATGTGGGCGAAGTAAAGAGTATGGTGGACGAAAGAATAGGAGAAATATACAGGGCCACTACGAATATATTAAAGGCTATTAAAAACACAGATGATTCTTCTTTGACCGAGAATAGCGTATGTAATATTGTCGGGGAAAAGGAAAGGGCGCAGTGTCTATTTATGCAGGAGAGTGGTATACCTTTTGCGTTATATCAAAATAAGGGGCTGTATGATACATTAGACGCAGCGGCGAAACGTGTTTTATATGAATACCCGTATGTGGCAGGTAAACCTCACGCAAACACTTTAAAGCGGGTGAATCCGCCAAATAATCCTGGAGGTACTCCTATTATTGTAGGTAACACCGAAGAAAATATATCTTAAATTAGATGGGGAACAGTAATAGTTCTAGAAAAAACAAGGGGGATGCGCAGCGTACAAATACCACGCGTCGTAAAAATGCGCGACTGTTACGTCAACAAATACCGTCTATTAGAACATTGAGACGTAAGGACTGCCCGCCCGGCATGATTTCCCGCAAATCATATACGCGGCGCTATTCTACGGCAGTTCGTAAATCTGGGTTTACAGTGAAACGTTCAAGTGGAAGAGTATACCGCGTATACCCCAAGGTGAGTGATATGGTCATTAAGTCGCGTTGTATTAAAAACACAGGGAAACCTGGAAAGGGGCCGCAGTTGTTCGGTCGTCTTAAAAAGGGAGAACTATCTAAATTCGGATATTCGTTCCGTGCGAGTGAGTCAGAAAGAAAGTCGGCCTTAAAAAAGGCAATGGAACACTACGGTACGCTTGGTGTATATAGGAAGTTAGACGCCGTGGCGAAGTTATCTAAGAAAATCAATCCTGCCGCGTCTAAAATATTTAAAATGGACCGCGAGTGGGTACATAGACAGTTATAGTAAGTTTGCCGCGATGTGCTGGATTAAATACTCCGTAAGGAGTATTTAATCGGTGCCTACATCGCTACTGTAGGCGTGTAGGCGTAACTTATGCTGCCCAAAGGCAGCATAAGTTAGGCACACACCGGTACTGGTAAAAAACATATCTTATATAAGAAATAGAATATGAAGCGTTCTGTAATAGTTGGAGGACTCTTACTCGTCTTAGTCGCAAATATTTTAATGATGTATTACCGCCCTAATGGCCTATATTCGCTAGAGAACTTCCAAGCGGCTCCTAACTACGGCGCCATGCCTAAAAATAAGGAGGGGTTTCGCGGAAACGTACTTCAATCTGGCGGGACAGGGAGTACATACTCTCCTATGGGGCAGTTTGATGGTGTAAAACTGTCTACTGGAAATAATGTATCGGCCTGGCGTTACACTGCCCCGAATGAACCTTTAACTGGCGCCGAGTTCCAGCCCGGCGACAACGACCTTTTCATGTTCAAAAACAATCAGTGCAAGCCCGAGTGCTGTGGTGCGAGTTTCAGCTGCGGCGGAGGATGCGTATGTACTACGCCCCAGCAAAGACAATATATTGCCTCCCGTGGTGGCAATCGTACACAGCCTGAGGATTCTATGTGAGAAATGGGTCGTCACCGGTAAAATACCAAAGTCACGTATCTTAAATACCAAAGTTAGGTACCCTGTACCTAACTTTTATATTTAACGGTAGCTAACTTTAGTATTTAATGATACAATAGGATGAAAAGCATATGTATTATCGGGGCATGTGCCGCAGGGATATTATTATTACTTTTGCTAAATAAAAATGGGGTAGATTTGTCTACAATAACCCTTATAGACCCGCATTTTGATGGCGGCGACTTGGCACGTAAATGGCCCGCGGTAATGTCAAATACCCCGTGGTCCAAAACATTTAATGCCCTACAGAAACATTTTCCAGAACTCAATATACACTCCGATAAAGAACCCGATAAAACAACCAAACTCGTGGAAATATCACAACTACTCTTAAATATATCTAAGCCCATTTTATCGCGTGTAAGGCAAATACATGGATATGTAAGGTCATGTTCTTATAACTCTGATGAGGCCAAATGGACAGTTACCTATGACATATCTGGCAAACAGAATACCATCACATCCGAAAGGCTAGTATTCACGCAGGGTTCTAGACCGCGTATGTTAAATCTTCCTATTCGTTCTATACCACTTGAAATAGCCCTGGATAGTTCTCGCTTAACAAATATGGTAAAGAGCGGGGAAAAAGTAATCATATTTGGTACAATGCACAGTGGTACGCTTATAATACGTAACTGCGCGGGGCTTGGTCTGGATACTACGGCATACTATAATAGTGAAAAGCCATTTTATTGGGACAGAGATGGTTGTTATGACGGGATAAAGGGGGAGGCAGCGGATATAGCAGATTCTATTGTAGACTCTACGATTCCTGTAAAGTTGATAAATATACGCGACACGGAAGGGGTTATTGTTACATCTAGAGAGGCAGATTGGGTTATATATTCAATGGGATTTTCTCCAAGAAATGATATTATTGTTAGTGTAAATGGAAATATCCGGCAACATACGCTGTACGATGATACGACGGGTTATTTAAATATAGACGCACCTGCCTGGGGATTTGGAGTAGCATACCCGAATCGTGCCCCGGATGGTATACACTGGGATGTAGGTATTTCCCCTTTCTTAGAACATATGGCCATACAAGTTCCAAAGTTATTGGAATAAACTTTGATATACCACGATAGATAGAAGATGAATACACCACAATCTTCTGGTGCGGTAGAGGCGTTGAATGGTATATTTGAATCTGTAAACAAAGTTGCGAATGATACCGCAAATACTATAGCAAAAAATGTGCCGTTTTTTAACAGTCTTGTCCCTTTAGGAAATAACACTTCTGGAACTACTACGCCTAAAAGTGCGAATAATCCGCCTGCGAATAACAAGCCTGCGAATAATCCGTCTGCGAATAACAAGCCTGCCAACAATAAGCCCGCGAACAATAGTTTTTTCGGGAATAATAAGGGTAATAACGGATTTTTCGGAAATAATACATCTAATGCCCCTGCTACAAATACCAGCAAAAATACTAATAAGGGTTCATCATGGTTTTCTTCTTTTCAGCTATGGGATGGATTTCCGTTTGTATCTCCTATGATACTCTTCTCGGTATTTGTCGTGATTTTAATGATTGTATTACTCGTTTTCAGTAAACAAGTACGCGCAGGGTATGAATATGCGGCTGAAAGCATAAAGCAAGTATTCGGATATCACACTGACCCCGATGTTATTTCTGCCGTACAACCCACTATGCCGGATCATACATCTGATGTAACCGTTCCCCCGATTCCCCCGCAAACTATAACACCGGCACAAGACAAACTGCCGCAGCCGTCACAAACTTCCTTTGTGGAACGTATTCTTCCAAGCACCAAAAATGAGGTATTCAACGTAGCGCAGAATAAATTTACGTACTATGACGCGGAACCTCTCTGTAACGCGCTTGGGGCCGAGTTGGCTACGTATGAACAGGTGAAGAATGCCTGGGAGAGCGGGGCAGATTGGTGTAACTATGGATGGGTAAAGGGCCAAATGGCAGTATATCCTACCCAGAAGGGAACATACGACAAGCTACAGAGCGGCCCTGAAGCTGAGAGAGGGGCGTGTGGAACAGTAGGCATTAATGGAGGATATTTTGATAACCCCGAGTTTAAGTATGGCGTGACATGTTACGGAAAGAAGCCTGACCAAAGTGCTCATGACCAGAAAGAACTCATGGAACAGGGTAAGTACCCGAAGACACCTGACGCACTCAAATATAATGAGCGTGTGAACGAGTTCAGATCCGAGGCAGATTCACTATTTATAAAGCCCTTCAACGATGAGAAGTGGTTTAGCACGACGTAAGGGGAGGCGCCGTTAAAATATAAAAGTTGTAGGCCGTGCCTACAACTTTTATACTGGTGTGGTGCCAAACTCACCTTCTGTACCCCCCCCATTCATTGGACTCGGCAGCCTCTCTTAGATATACATCTTCCCCGTACCGAATATTACCATCCTCATCTTCTAGACCCAGATGTTCATGTAAAATAGTCGTCTCATATGAAGAATCAAAATCAATATATTCCCAGCATTTGCTCTCTATATCTATGCGGCGGTCGGCACCTCTAAAATAATCCAATGATACATCTGCCCATTTTCCCCACCTATCCCAAAAGGCGGCCCACTTTGCATCATTCAGCACATGATAAAAATGCTGTTTATTTTCTATATTATTGAGGCCGTCATCTGTAATAAGAGAATCATGGGGATTCAGACAACTTGCCCCCCTGTTGAAATATAGGATACTCGCAATAGAAAGGGCAAACCCTTTTACATCCTCTCGCAGATTATAGCCATTTTGCCTTATAAATGGGTATAGGCCGTATTTCACAAATCGGTATATAACGATATAACGCGGTAAATATTCTAAAGATTCGCATTCAATCCATTCATCTAGCCATACACGAAATGTCATATGCCTCAAGCGCCTGTCTTCCTATGGTAAAATAATCAAAATATATTTAGACCCCTATGTCTGCTTATCTTTGTCCCTAGACTTCTGATTGTTCACGCGTTTCAAGCACGGCTTTACTTCTACACCTCTGTGGTCACGAATAAACTTCAATATTTCCTTTGTTTCGGGTCGTGTACCAGGCTTTGATGCGTAGTATGTATCAAGCATGCCCTCTAACATTCGCAGGCTAAGAGGTTGTTGTGTTTTATCATCGCCGACAACGATTCTTCCGCCGTTGATTTGTATAACAGGATGTTTCAAATCCGACTTTTGTAGCATGGACAGAATAGTCGCTTCATAGGAGCGTTTATATTCGCGAAGTTTGTTTATTTCTTTGTTTAAGTTTGCGATAGCAGTATCATAATGTACCCAGTTTCGTACATTTGCCCCTATTTCCTCTAATGATACGGATGGCTGTGTGGGTGGTTGACCGGTGTTCATTTGTATGAATATACATTTTTTTCTTCTAACTTTGATACTTGCCGGTACGAAGGTGAAATATGATTATACCGAGTATCAATAAAACAACCACTAACAAAAGAATGAACAATACACATGCTAAAAACATATAGGGAAAAATGCGCTTCATTATATGCTCCAAAAGCGGGTCAACGATATCATCATGTATCTTTCTTCGGATTTCTTCCCGCCCAATATATTGCATGAGTTTTTGAAGAAACCTATTTGATAGGGCAACATCTTTACCGGAAGTTGATTCGCTCGTCATTTATTCCATATTATATTATTTTAAATAATAAAATACGGCATGACATTTACCATAGGCAAACCCCTATTCAACGTCAACGACAAATCGCACAAAATAGATATTTATGACGCTACCCCTGTCAATATTCAGACAAATGAACCACATAAACTTGTATTCAAGCGTAAAGAAGAAAATGCACAACTTGACACGTTTATACAAGAGTTTATAAAAAAAGCCTCTCCCTATTTCTCTAAGCCACTTGAATCGCCCATATTTTATACAAGGCTTGCCCACAGTATTGACATCACGGGCTGCGAAGAGGTTGTCCCGTCCATGACGTATAATGTGTCATGGATTCCTATCCACGTAATATTTTCACCCATGGTATACACTATAGGGTGGCGCCTTATTTCATTGGGTTCATGTGAAGAAAAATATCCCGGAACCGAGATGATT
>Ga0214923_10006152_pt1 | contig 13607 bp, 15 predicted proteins | sample LL1510_MetaG_FD_177993 | JGI IMG/M metagenome (GOLD analysis project Ga0214923, IMG submission 177993) | Freshwater microbial communities from Lake Lanier, Atlanta, Georgia, United States - LL-1510 | ecosystem: Environmental > Aquatic > Freshwater > Lake | place: USA: Georgia | collected... | reverse complement strand
GAGTTCTTTTGAATTTTAAGTGTTTGAAAAAGCCAAGAAGCTGTCCTGGACTTTTGGGGTCGATGGGTAGGGCTCCAAAATAGGACATCCATTTTCGCTTTTGCCACTCTTTTTTTAACATGGTAAGCTTAATCTGATGATGAGGCATGAGTTTTTCACAAAGGATGATCATCAATATTCCATCCCACCAGCTTGAATGATTGGCTAAAAGTAAAACTGGAAGTGGTGTGTGTGCCAAATCCTCTAAAGGCTCAACTTTGAAGAGAATCCTACCGAGGTTTCTTCGATATAAAAGGTAAAAGAAAAAGCGGAAGGCAAAAACAAAAAACCGCTTACGCAAGGGATTCCTTTGTGCGAGAAATAGGGTTTTTTATATCAGTGGTTTTTAAGAGCACCGGCAGCAATGATCCTACAGAGAGAATGACGGGTAGCCACAATCGTGAAATGAGGCACATTCCTAGCGGCAACATGAGGTTTGCTAGGTAAAAAAGCTTCGAAAAGTTTTTTGGGAGAGCTTCAAGCCAACGGTACGCCTTGAAAAGCTCCAGCCAAAGCATTAAGAAAAGACCAGTGATAAACCACCCCACTAGGTTTGATGTAGGCATTCCAAAAAAACCTCCAGGATTCTCCCAAAGCCAAAAGGGCGTTAAATGGCTCATGGCTGGATCTAGAACAAGATCCCATACGAGTAAAATGAATGAAGCAATCATGATCCGAGGGAAACTAAATCGGGTGGATCTGATCCGGGCCCTCACCAAATCATAGGAAGCCAATGACATATAAAACCAACTAAGGGGTATCAGAACAGGGACTCGATCTAATATTTTATATCCCAATAGTGAAGAATAGCCGTAGGCACCAAAGGGGATTCCAAAGCTAGTGCCCAGGATTTCGCTAGATAAGCTTGTTACTGCAATTGCAAAAAAAGCCTTTACCCAAAGTGTTGAACAGGACTTTCGAAGTACGAAGACCATCGAGCCAAAGGCTAAAAGAATTTGAATTCTAGAGAATAAAGGGTACGAGATTTCAAAAATAGGTTCTGCCCATGGAAACCATTTTAAGTAGTCTGGGTTGTTCGCAAAAGTCGCAAAGCCAATCAGCGAGAGCAGATTCACGAAAACTAGAGGGAGAAGTCCGGCGTTGCGCAGCATAATAGTCGTTACCTGTGTGTAAAGTTTTTATTAGATTAGCTGTAAAGGCGTATGAAGTCTAGTTTCGAGCACTCATTTTGCACTGTTTTATATCGAAAGTGTAGGACGCACAGAGTGAGATGTTTTTTTGAAAATACAGTGTCTAAAGTTTTGACAGTTACGCTTTTGATTGCCGGGATAGGCTTTGCAGAGGAGGGGGGGGCTCATCCTTATGGGCGTCTTTGCAAACCTATTATTGAATTTCTTGGTTCTGATTCTGATATCCCTTGGGTAAGAGCGGGTTTAAGAGTGAACTTGGCTCGTGGAAAAATTAAAGCTCAAGAACTAGATAAGACGCAAGCTGTGGAGCAACTTCCCAAAGAATTAAGAGAAAAGCTCCACGATGTCGATGAAGAGGGGAATCTCAAAGAGGGTGTTAATACTCTTAGGCAACTTCGAAATTGGGCTGAGCGAGAGATAAAAAAGAGAGTTTTTAATTTGCGACGGGCGCCGGAGGGGCTCAGGCAATTCGACTTGTGGGTGCACGATAAAAATGGGAGTGAGGGAGGGTTTGCTATCCGTCAATTGTTAAAGCCGGATGTCGGATATTTTGGAGTAGGGCATGGCAATGCAGGCGGGGACATTCATGTCATTTATCCTTTTACGGTGGATGAGAAGCCCATCGTTGAAGTTCAGATCCAAGTTGATAAGGTTATTGAACTCTATTCCAAGCTTCCTGGAGTTAGAAAATCGCGTTTTATTTTTTACAAGACTTGCAGTGGAGGCTTATCGACAAATGAAGGAGAGGCCGATGCTGTCCGGTTAGCCAGGGCTACCGGTGTCCCAGTGATTGCTCCAATGGGAGTTCTTGTCAATCGAGGGGATATAATAGACGGTAAAAAAAGACACTGGACCACTTCAGTTGAAGACGAAAAGAGCGAGAAAACATTGCCGCCGGGTAAAGCATTTAGAATTGTTATGCCGGATGGTAGCTCGAAAGCTATTTCATTTAAGCGATTAAAGGAACTCATCATCAGAGATGAGTTCCTCTCAAGAGTGACTTACGAAAAACAAGATTAAGGAATTAATTTTTCGTTAGCTAAGTCGACCGGGCTGAATCTTTCAACAGGGTGGTGGCCTTGTGTATATTCCTTGGTTTTCATGACCCACTCAGCCATCGTTCCCTGGCCTTTAAGGGTTTCTAAAAATGCTTTTTTCAAGGCCACCGTAAACTCTGAACCCTCGGAGCCAGCGTTCGATGTTTCGCTTGCTCTCGAAGAAGCGAAGACAAAGAGACTGTTCCAGTAAGAAGAATCTCGATGACTAATTTTGAACTCTTCCATGACGTTGTCTGCAAATTGAGTCGAGTCTTCTTGTTCAAATAAGGGGTTTAAAAGCTTTCTCAAAGGGTCCACCAGTGAACCTGAATAACAGGAGTCAAATATCATTACTAGTCTTGAAACAGGTCCCAATCCTTCACGGCCTTTTTCCAGGGCTTGCCTAATCTCAGATATTTTCATCGACCTATCTTTCAGAGAAATGCTGCCGCGGGAACCGTGCCCAGAGTAGTAAAAAAACATCGTGCCTGTATCTAAAGTTTGGGTGGAAAGTTTTGTGAGCTCTTGCGCTACATTGGCGACGGTTCCTTGGCTGCTCCAAAGTTTTGTAGAACTGAAATTGTATGCTGGATTAGATCCTATTTCTTCGACCATCTTTAAATCCTTGTCAATCCCAGGTAGTCCGCCGGGAACGCCGACAACTAAGAGTTGGTTCTTCCCAGCTGGATCGGTCACGAGATCACGGGACAAGGGGCTTGCGAAGATCATGTAGCTTAAACTAAACAAACCTGTGCACATCACAAATATTGGATTGCGCATAACGGGATCCTTTCAGTTGTGGTTTGAGGATAAAAAGTTGCCTTAGTAATTTTAGATTAACGGAAAGGTCGGATTCGGGGAATGGGGCTAATTTCCTTATGTTAACAGATGTCTCATCGTCAAAAAACTGACTACGAGAGTAAAGTTGCCGTATTGAGCTCGTTAGGCTTTAATCCCCAATATGGCCAAACTTATTTGGGTGAGCGCACTGGGAGTCGTGGTTGGAGTCAGTGTGTTTTTCTCTTACGGGATAGAAACAGCGGGTCAGAGGTGGGCGCTTCTCAATATGCCTACCCCTCCGGATAACAAGTTTTTGCCTCCGGAGGTCAATAGCGCCATAGTCTGTTTGAAGCGAATTGGAGCTAAAGACTATCGTCCTGTAGGTGAGATGTTAAATGATTATCATTTTTATCAAAGGCTTGCCGAAGGGGCATGGCCTATCAAGTGGAACGAAAAATCAAATGTGATTGTCGGTAAAACCAATGATATTCATTGCACTAAATTCGACCCACTCTGCACAGAAGGATTAGTTCGTGTTGGGAATTGTATTTTATAGTGCATTGATCTTTGCATTTTATGGTGGGGTGGTGACACTTTCCCCGTCCTTTTGCACCTCCAACAGGTCCATAAGGGAGGCTAAGTTTTTAAGCGCCTTGATTATTGTGAGTGTAATTCACCTTTTAGTGCTCTTGCATTTGCCTCTTATGATTCTCTGCTGGTTTGGGATGGTCCTCGGCCATGGTTGCCTACTTCGACAATTTCGTCGGGGGAATATAAAATTTTCAAAAAGTATTTTAAAGCCCTCCAGAATAGTGGTTGGTTTTTTAGTTCTTATGTTTTTGGTTAAGTCAGTTTGCGAGGGGATTTCGGGATGGGATGCGAGATCGATCTATTTTTTTCATGCCAAGGTGATCTATTTTGCGCAAAATTTTCCCGTTGAGCCATGGAAATTACAAGAATATAACTTTTCTCATTTAGACTATCCCAAGTTAACAGCGTCTTTGGCAGCATTAATTTCTACGGGTATTGGATATTGGAATGAGTACTGGCCTAAACTTGCTACTGGGAGTCTTTTGATACTTTTGCATGTCGGTATCTATGTTCTACCTCTAAAATTCATGGAACGTTTTGTGATTCAGATGATTATGTTTTCTATCCCAGGTTACTTTCTTTGGGTAGGTGAGCAAGATGGGTTTCTCGCTGGGTTTGCGTTCTTATCAACTCTATATATGGGCTGGGGTCTCCGTTATCAAAATAAACTGTGGATACAAATTGGCCTAGCGTGTGTATTTGTGGGCATGCAAATTAAGAATGAAGGTTTAGCGTTGGGTACCGTTGTCTTTTTTGTTTCGACAGTGTTTCGACCTGAAATGGTGATTCGAGCGTTAGCTTCAATTCCAGTGGTTTTGGTAGCGAGTCCAGTTTTTCTCTGGACTTTTTATAGGAATTATTTCGGAATTAACAATGATTTGGCTTCGGCATTTAGTAAACAGAGAATTCTGGATAGAGTAGTGAGTTGGGATCTTTTTTGGCATGATTTTGTAAGATATTTTTTCTTCAAGACAGAAATATTTAGGACGCTTTTGTTGGCCGTAGTGATACTTGGCCTAATGAGAGTATTACGGAAACTTAAATGGGACATTGCTCCCTGGGTGGCGATATTATCTTTCTTGGGCTATTCCCTTACCATTCTCTGCGTTTACCTATCGACTCCTTGGGAGGTAGTCGAACATTTAAAAACTTCTGTGGACAGGGTTGCATTCACTCCTGCTCTAGTTCTTCTCGGGGCTGTTATTTTGGCGAGTCCTATTCAACCCAAACCTGAATACCTGCCCCCTTTGAGTGGACCTGATGGGGGGAGAGGGTGTGGGAATTTATAAGTAGTTACGCTACTCTTAGGTGATTGAGAGAAGACTAGAATTGCAGTACTGGCTTTTTTGTGAATAAAGCCAAAGCCCATTGCCCCAATCCAAACTGCGGGTTTCATAAGCAGCCGACTTCAGGTTTTTATGTCAAAAAGGGTTACTACATTACCCAATGGAACCATCAAAAGGTTCCTCGTTATCAGTGTAGAGGTTTTAAGAGAAAATTTTCTAGCCATACGTTTTACCGAACTTACCGGCAAAAAAAGCCCTATTTAAATGAGCCCATTTTTAACCTGTACTGTTCCGCCACAACTCAAAGGCGTATTGCAAAGCTATTAAAGATTAATTTCAAAACGGTCGTGAGAAAGTTTCTGTTTTTAGCAAAGAATGCAGAAAGTGAGCATTTTAAGAAACTAGCTCAAAGAAGTTTCGATGTTAGCTCTGTTCAGTTTGATGAGATGCTAAGCTTTGAACACACCCGATTAAAGCCATTATCGATAGCTCTTGCAGTGCAAAAGACAGGGCATCGGGTGATTGATATTCAAGTGGCACAGAGCCACTATCAGGGCAGGTTATCCACGATAGCACTGAATAAATATGGCCCAAGAGCAGACAAGAGCCATGAGGCAAGAAAGAAAGTACTAGAAACTATTCAATCGCAGACTCAAACTACATGTCACATCATTACCGATGCAAAGCCTCAGTATAAGAATGAGGTTTTTCACTACGTTCCCACTGCACAACTTCAGCAAATAAATAATCGAGGTGGACGATTAAAAAGGCTACTTCAGTCCCGGCGTCAAAACATCAAAGACCCAATGTTTGAACTTAATCTTGTGGCCGCAAAAATTCGGCATAATCTTTCTCGCATGGCTAGGAAAGTTTGGGTGACCACGAAAAGGGCTGAGATGTTGCAAAAACACCTCATGTTATTTATGGCTTATCACAATGAGTACTTAATAGCGGTGTGATTGTCTTTTATGGGGCTTAACTAAAAGGCTTAAATTTAGCTCTAACGACAAATACATTTAATTAACTTTAGCTTTATACTCCCTGCCTCCTCTTCCTTACCCCCATCAGGTCCACTCAAAGGGGGCAGGTATAAGAATTAAAGAAGTTAACTCGATGTGCCGAAACGTAGCATATGGCCTACAGGCGTTTGCAGACATGGATAAGTCTAGCTTTAGGGCTATTCTATTTTTCTCTTTATGCCCAGCCTCAAACTCCATTTGAGGCTAGAAAGTGTCCAGAACTTTTCAGAGCTTTAAGTCATCTATCCCCCCAAGAGTTAGCTGAAAGATCTAGAAGAGCGTACGAAGATTTCTTGGCAGAAGACGATCCGGCTTTTTACCAAGCAAAATTAGCTCGCACCTATGACAGTATTCTTCCGAAAGAAAAGTTTCCTGAAATTCGAGATTATACAGAGGATGGTTATCGCATTTTGAACTCCTCATTGATAAGGCCCTTTCCCAGGCTTGCGGAGACTCTAAGATGGAGAGATAGAATCATCGAAGAACTCGCACTCATCCCCCCTTACCGAGGCTGGGCCTTCAGTGGTGCAGGGCTATCACAAGAGGAGTTTTCTGAGATTCGACAAGTCTTCGGCAAAAATAAGGAGTTTCCCTATTTTTTTTCAGCCTCGAGAGAGAGAGCTGAAGCGGGAAACTTTTTAAAACGGCAGGGGCTTAAAAAAGATCCTGAACGGGTATTGGTTTTATTCTCGATTAAATCAAAGAGTGGGAGAGATGTTTCAAATCATTCAGCTTTTCCCTATGAGAAAGAAGTATTATTCACTCCGGGGACTCCCTTTCGTGTCACTTCAATTACCCGTCAGGTTGATGAGGCTATTTTAGGAGAACAGCCATTCTGGAAAGTTGAGTTGGAACAGTCTGAGGAAAAGACGGTGCAGATTAATTCAACGACTAATTCAGAAGACTACGCATTCAGTGAATCGATAGACCTCAAAAGATTTGGAGATTACGGTCCCTGGCTAAATGCAGACGAGTTTCAAGATTGGCGACGAGCCTATGAAACCTATGTTCAAGGTGGCAACTCACATGAAATTTCGCTTAAGACATTACAAGAGATTCATAAAACAACCATGGATAAAGCATTCTTTACTGGTTTTGAAAGACGGAGGTTGCGTCGGGATTATCGGCAGGGGAAGCTAACTAAAAACGCCGCAATAGAAAAATTGATGGAGATAGACCAGCAGAAAAGCTACACCCAAACCCCATCGAAAAGCCTAGCGGGGAAACTCAGAGAAAACGTTCTTGATAGCTTTGAATATGAAGGGGATTTGCAGACAGAAAAACTTGAGAGATATATTCCCGCCGATGAAATTGAGGGAATATTAGCCAACCCTTACTTTAGGCTCGAACGGAATTCTTTGGAAAAGATTGACGAAAACAAATACCGTGCAAGATTTCACTACGTCCCTCCAAAATTTGTAAAGGAGGAGACTAGTAAAGTGATTCAAAATGCTAGTGCTCGATTGCGCGCAGCAAAAGATAATGAAAGTTATGTCAGAGCGGCTTTAACTCTTCATAGAGATTTAATCACTATTCATCCCTTTCTTGATGGTAATGGCCGGTCGATAAGGCTATTTATTGACATGATCTTTGCTAAAAAAAATATTCCACTTCCACTGACCCCGTTCGAAAAAGAATATTCCGCAAGTATTGATGCTATCTTAAAACAGACTGCGATTGAGATGAACAAATGGCAAGTCGAGAAGGTTCAGCATTCTGAAAAACAACAAGGAAATTAATTTATCTTGAACCTAATTCTCCAAACGACATAAAACCCAACCATTCATTTCGCTTTGGATCAAACATAAACCCAACTCCTGCATAACGATTCTCGCAATCCACCATGGGTGCATGGTGGCCTGGAGATTTGATCCAAGAAGTGGCTGCCTGCCCGGCAAGAGATCCCGCTGAGATACTTTCGGCGGAGCTCCCTCCCATGCCCCACATGTTTTCTCGTTCAAATCGAATTACTTTAGCTGCAACTGGAAAGTAATCCTTAAACCATTTTTGTGGAAGCCCTTGGTACCAACCATTGTGCGGATTAGGGTGTCGAACCCCTCCTTCTTTGATCACTCTAATGGCATTGAGTCTCGAGACAAAGGCAAGGCGTTGGTCTAAAATAAGGGGATTTTTGCAGTACCTCTTTCTGTCCTTATTAGCGAGTTCCATTGCGATTCCTTCGGCCTCGCAAATGCGATCCATGAGTGCTTGGTAGTGGGGTTCCTTCTCCGCTCTTTTCCAATCCTCTTCTCTCCAAAGACACCCCCCCTTATCTTTCTTCGCGTTCTGATATTCGGCTTTAAACTGGTCTTGAAGGTCGTTCCCTCGGTTGGAAACCGTATGTTCCCCTAGGGGAGAGTGGAGATTGCCATTGATATGGCTCTCCGCGAAACTAAGTATTGAAACCAAAGATATCAGAAGAGCTAAACGCATTTTTTCCCTCATTAAAATTGTGAAGAATTATGTTGGATCCACTGGAGGCGAGTGTCAAAGTTTTCCACAGCTTTTTAAGCTCTAAAAATGACCCCTCCCAAAAAGCAAGATGAAGAGGTCAAACTTATTCATTTAATAATAGGGAGTTTAGGCAGTGTACCCACTTTGCCTTCGTAAAGTGTTCCGAATCCCGATGGATTACCGAGATTAATAGCTGGGCTGATGAAAGTTTCCCTAGATGAGAAACCTACTGTAGTGATTCTTCCTCCTCCTTCCAAAGAATGGATCTTAAGGACTTGATTCTCCAAAGTGAGTCTAAGCTTAAGTTGCGTTTTAACAATATAACGAGTCGCTCCGGTTGAACGATTCGTTTCACTAGAAAGATCCCAGGTCGTAAGTTTCCCTTCAAACAAGCTCTTCATCTGAGAATTATCGATTTGGAACTCAGTAGAGTTAAACTCGCCCACTAATTTTAAAGTGTATCCTTTTGGGTCCGAATTTGGAGTGAGTTCAATACCGCGAAAAGTAATGATCAGTCCGGGAGCTTTATCCTCCTCGGGTTGAATTTTTGTTCGCCCCAAGGAGCGAGCTAATTTGAGCACATCCAGAGTTGACTGTAGGTCGCGATTCGTCACATCTTTTCCATTTTCAAAGAGTCTTATCCAAGGATGCTTTTCTTCAATACTCAAACTATCTTTTTGGAGCGGGTCGGTTAGAACGATGCTGAGTGTTTCCCCAAAGGCAAATCCACTTAAGTTGTGCGTAGGTCTGTCTAAGCCGTTTTGATGTTTTCCCATTTCTTGCGCGAAAAGGAGGTAGGGCAAACTTAAGAGACACAGCATTAGGCTAATGATTTTTAATGTCATCAAGGAAAATTATACCATTTTGGGCACCTCAGTTGCACATCGAAGCAGGAGATGCCAAAACAAGATGGAGGAAACTATGGTAATTCGCAATGCAATGAAAAAAATCAACACCGGACTTCTTTTGGGGTTGTGTTGTGCAACGATGGCAAGCGCCGCTGAACGGCAAACTCAGGAAAAACAACAACGACAACAGCGCCAACGGCAGCAACAACAGGAACAAAAGCAGAGGCAGCAGCAAGACAAAAGGGGTGAAATGTCAAAACACACGGCTGAGAACCTCATGCGAGCTATCAAACGAGAATCTTTAGGTGCAATTAAGTACCGAGTCTTTGCTGAAGTAGCTACAGAAAATGGTAATCCAGAGCTTGCAGAACTCTTTCTTAAGACCGCCCAAACAGAGAGTGAGGAGCATCTTAGGACCCTTTTTGGATTGGCTAAAATTGTCGGTAGCGATCTAGATAATCTAAAAGATGCTATTGGCAATGAAACCTATGAAAGCTCACTGATGTATAGAAGCTATGCCGAAAAAGCTAGAAGAGCTGGCGATATTGAAGTCGCGAAAAAATTTGACGAAATGGCAAAAGATGAATCTCTTCATCGAGAAGCTTTCATAAAAATGCTCGATGAACTTAGAGGTTAAGAACTGCCCCGTTTGATTGGGCTTTTTAAGAGAGCAAATGGCCAGGATTTTCGTCGGGTTCAGAGATTTTCTTTGACTGCTTGATTCTCTTAATGAGCCCTTTCAAAGGGATACCGATAAGAATACTAAACGGTTTTAACCGCTTGAACTATCCGACTTAAGGCCTCGGGATCAAAAGTGTTTCGCCAGTCGCGTGAAACTTTTAAGTAAGAACCTACGATCCAACCGTCAGCATTTTTAAATTGGCCTAGGTTGTCTGGCGTGATACCCGACCCAATGAGCACGGGAATTTTTATCGCTTTTTTGACCTCTTCTAATTCGACAGGTGATGCCGAGCGACCAGTTGAAACCCCCGTTAGGATGACTCCATCTGCACCAAAAAATTCAGCCGCTTCTGCTGTGGCAGCAATGGATACGTCCGAAGTAATCGCATGACTTGAGTGTTTCTTTTTAATATCAGCGAAAATCTTAATTGAATCCCCACCGATCTCTTTTCTGAGCCTTAATAAAGCTCCGGCACAGGATTCAATCATTCCTTCATCGGCGATGTGAGAAAAAACAAACCCTTCCACTCGGATAAATTGAGCTCCTACAGAATGGGCAACGCTTAGGGCCGCCTCATTGGCCCCCGCGAGTATCTGAATGCCCATAGGTAGGCTCGTGTTTCTTTTAATCTCTTCCGCTACGACTGCCATCGCTGCTGTGATTTCCGGCCCTACTTTCGATTTTACATAAGGGGCATCGTGCATGTTTTCAAGAATCATGGCTCCGAAGCCTGCTTTCTCAAGTTCTTTTGCTTCAGCGACTGCTTGATGAATGACATGTTCCAAACTGTGATTTGAACGAGGGGTTCCGGGTAGAGGGCCTACATGGACCATTCCTATAAGATGTTTGTCCAGGAGAAGACCGTTCATCTTTTTTTCCTATTTCTAAATGTTTCAACTAATGCCCGTACGCGTTTCGGATCGATTGGAGCTTCGAGGCTTGGTTTAAATGCACTCCCAACGATAAATCCATCTGCATGGGGCTCTACATCTAAAATGTTCTCTAAAGTCGTCCCACTGCCAATCCAGACAGGTTTTCCTTCTGAGAGAGATTTAACTTCTCGAACACGGTCAATATCGACCGGTTTGCCCGTTCCTTCACCTGACACTATGAGGCCATCAGCTCCGGAACGATGCACAGTTTCTTCAACTTCATTTCGAATGGTACGATCGGTGAGGGCCGTAGAGTATTTCACAGCGACATCAGCGAAAATTTTTACTGAAGTGGCCCCAATTTTTTTTCGAAAACGTAAAATCTCGTGGGCTCTTCCGGAGATGATTCCTTGGTCCGTTAGCCTGGCACCCGTTAGAATATTAATCCTTACAAATTGTGCTCCTGAAGCATGAGCGATAGCTAGAGCACTTATTCCATCATTCCTTAAGACATTGATACCTAAGGGTATAGAAAACTGTTTTCGAATCATTCGCGCGATGGCCGCAAGATGAGCGATGGTGATGTCAGGAACTGAGTCAGGATAGAATGGAAGATCTCCATAGTTCTCAAGCATTAATGCTTGAACTCCACCGTTTACCAGACTCTCAGCATCTTTTAGAATAAATCCCCTAATCGAATCTAAATTCCCTTCGTAAGAAGGACTTCCCGGAAGAGCAGGAGCATGAAGCATTCCAATAATGGGTTTTATGCCTTGAAACATTAAATCTCCCATTCAAAATCTAGAGGGTCAGTGTCATACCATTTATTTTGATGGCTTCTCGAAATTTGAAAGGAGAGGGAGTGAACGGTTGTTAAATCTAAACTGAATCCAGAGACTTTTTTTCCCCGAATAGTGGGTGTGAATTCACTCCATTTCGCAAAAAAAGTCTGAGATTTTCCATTCGTCTCAAAGTTCCACTGAAAAGTTAGGGTTCCTTCAGGCTGATTCCATTGGTCGTCTTTCACAAGTACGGAAAAGATTGCACTCTCAGTGCCTCTTCCCGAAAAGATAATCCCCTCCGAGCCATCGACTGACCTTGGGACGTGAGTTTCGATCAGCGAAAATCCAACTCTGCCATTTGTGGCGGGCAGTGAAGCCAATTGACCTTTCATGAGTACATGGGTTTTATCTTGCTCGATTGAACTTATTGTCTTGCCCACGCCGGGTCTCTCGGTTTTATCGTTTTTCAATAGCCAATCGGCTTCGTACGGATAGAGCAGAGGAATCCTTTGTTGGTTTACTACAAGTAAGATAGTAGCTAAAAGTTGATTCATAAAATCTTATTGAGTTTGGGCGGGTTGATGTTTTTTTAAACAAGCTAAAAACTCTCGATTAGGAGTCCAACCACATTTTCCATCGGACTGAACTTCACATCGGGTTCGCTTAAAACACTCATACTGTGGCAACATTAGACAAGTTGTGATGATGCTTTTGCCTTTTTCAGCGCAAATTTGGCCACTACAACCCGTAGGTTCACAGACTAAGCCGGATGTTTTTGATTCCTGGGTCGTGGTTTTAGCCAAAGCACAACCAGTAATTAGAATCCCGAATAAAATGAATGAGACAAAAGATTTCACTGGCTCAGTATGGCTTAAAAAGAACCGTTTGTAAAAGAGCTCAGTATTTTGCTGCGGATGGCATATGAGCTGCAGAAGGGGACTTTAGGATAATAGATTTGGAGGGTACTATGTTAGCTCAACGAAGATTACAAAGAGACTTAGAAAATCTTCAAAATGATCTTAAAGTATTACTTACGGATGCTAAAGAGATCGGGATGGAGAAACTTCATTCTCGCGAGGGCGCTGAGGAAACTGCGGCCGAGCAGTTTCAGCAAATGGCAAAAAGAGCAGAAGAAACTATCTCAAATGTGCGAGACCAACTGAGAAAGTCTTCAGAAAGAGTCGGGCAAGCTGTTGAAAGTCATCCGTTTGCTGCCATTGGAACAGCTTTGGGGGTGGGCTTTGTTCTGGGAAAGTGGGCGAACCTCAGAAAATCCTCGACACCTTAAATAGGATTTTCCAAGATGCCTCCGCGCTGGGTTTAAGGAGACAAGGTCTCAGGGAATCGATGAGAATCGCAGGCCAGGCAATCCCAGTCATTACTTCTTGGATTGTTTTCTCCGCTCTCAGCGTTGGAGGTGTTGGGTTTTTCATCCTCGAGGTGTTCCGAACTCTGGGCAGTTCAATGGGCTACACTTGGGCCCGAATGTTAACCGGTATTTTGTGCCTAACACTGGGGATTACTGGGGTGAGGTTAATGAAAAATCGGACAATAAAAAGCCCTACTGAAAAGTAGGGCTTTTCTTTAACTGTAAGACCCATGAAATATAGTTTTATTACTCTCTTCGTAGGTCAGGTCCACGATAACGAGTACAACTTGCTCCAAACTGATTTTTTGAGCTCGGAGTTGAGTCGATAAGATCATAAAACATCGCCATCGCTGGCACTGTGTTGGTTACATCTTTTTGCCCGCCATTGAGAAGTTCCAATAAGAGTGACCAACTTCCATGTTTCCAATAGACAAAATCTTCATAGCATCCATTGGCGGGATACACAGCATCCCCAGCATTGCCGTAAGAATAACCATTGACCTCAGCTACTTTTCTGAAAATCTCATGGTATCTGTTATCGTCGAGCGATTTGTTGTTGTCGGTATAAAATCCCCAGGGATACGTCACATTTCCTACGTACCCATGAGCCGTTACGCTGCCTGCGAAGGACCTTGTCTCCAAGAAGCTCATAAGGGTTCTTATGCTTTTCAATTTCCCCCAACCATTTGGAGTACAA
>Ga0214923_10006151_pt1 | contig 13609 bp, 7 predicted proteins | sample LL1510_MetaG_FD_177993 | JGI IMG/M metagenome (GOLD analysis project Ga0214923, IMG submission 177993) | Freshwater microbial communities from Lake Lanier, Atlanta, Georgia, United States - LL-1510 | ecosystem: Environmental > Aquatic > Freshwater > Lake | place: USA: Georgia | collected 2015-10-15 | reverse complement strand
CGCAACGGTGGGGTCAAAACGGCGACCCGGATCACCATCCAGGGTGCCGGGCGGAGCCGTGGGGTTGACCAGCGCGTTGGCCGACGCAGGGCTGGCAAAACCCGAACCCGAACCCGTACCAGGGCCTGTAGAGCCTGCGAAGCCATCCGCACCAGATCCACCGATCCCAGAACCAGACCGCGCAGTCGGAGAGTTGAACGAAAAGGTTCCACCCGACGATTCCGTCTTCGATCCGCTGAACCAAGTCCGGTGATCGGCTTCGGGCGAAAGAACATCCGAAATGGATCGGGACGGCGCCGAATCGGTCAACGTCCCGTCACGCCGAAGCGACTCCGAATTGGCACTCCGGACCGAACTCCCCTCGGAGCGATCATCATCGGCGGCAAGCTTTGACGCCTTGCGCGGTTTGGACGGCGCGTTGGACCCATCATCGTCGAAATCCACCTGCTGGGACTCATCGTTACGGGAACGGCGAGAGCGGCCGCGTTCGCGACTGAAATTGGGAACTTCATCGGCCTCGGCGCGTTTGCCCGACTCGATTTGGTCGGACTTTTCGACCTCGCGGGGCTTCACCGAGCCCGGTTCGGCCAACCAGTTCTTCTTGCGATCGTACTCCTCCATCAGGCGCTGCTGCGCCTTGGGATCCAGCTTGGGAATGGCAGTGGACGGAGTGGGCAGTGAAACATCGATGGCTCCCCCCAGCGAATTGCCAGCACGAAAGACGTCAAACTGACGGTTGCGCAGGAGCTTGTTCATGGTGCCCACGCGCTCCGCCTCGGACTGGAGTCGGTATCCGGCGCTTTCCTCCGGCCGCAAGGCTCCGGAGGTTTGCGCCTTCTCGCCCGCCATGATCGGCAACAGTGCCAACCACGCGAAGCCGAGCATGGTTGATACTCTGCCGCGGTTCATGGCTTATAGATAAGGCCGGGAGCCGGGATGCGTCAAAGTCCTTTGCAAATCTATCCTCGGGCGACAGCGGAACCCGTTGCCGGACTGTCTCCCCCTCCCGGTTGGCACCCGAGATAGGCCTCGCGGAACTGGGAAGCCCGGACACGAAACCAATCCCAATTGCCAGCGGCCACCTGGCGGGAGTCGAACAATGGGCTTCCGACCCCGAAAGCATCGGCTCCGGCATCGCGGAAGGCTGGCAGAGTCTCAACCGTCACCCCACCCGTGGGCATGAGCCGGATTTCCGGGAACGGAGCCTTCACGGCCCGGAGATGACTCGGACCCAGTTGGTCCGCCGGGAACACTTTCACCATCGTTGCCCCGAGGCTCCAAGCGGTGAAGATCTCCGTCGGAGTCATCGCTCCCGGCAGGATCGGAACCCCGGAATCGACACAGGCGCGGATGACCTCCGGCAACACCACTGGGGTGACAATGAAGCTCGCTCCGGCGTCGAGAGCGAGCTTCAGACCCTCCATCGAAGTGACTGTCCCAGCCCCGACATTGCCGCGGTCACCCAACAAATCGCGGGTGAGGCGGATCAGGTCGGCCGCCCCGGGACTGTTCAAGGTGACCTCCAAATTGATCAATCCCCCGGCCATCACCGCCGGAACCAACTGCTCGACCTGGGCTCGGGGAAAAAAACGGAGGATGCCGACAATGGGCATCGAACGGAACAACGTGTCATTGAAGGGCGTGCTCATCGAAAACGGGGGAGGACTCTTTTTTTGGAGGCGGGTCATGGACCATGGGCCAACCGGCGCCAGATCCGACGCTGCCCGAGTTCGGCCAGGCCGTCGACCTCGATGGCATTCCAGCGCGGGCTCAATCCGCATTCGGTGGCGGCCGTCGTGTAAGCCTCCCGCAACGCCTCTCCCGCAGCCAGAATGATGGGCGACTCACCGGCCTCGAGAGAACGCAACTCCGAACCAACCAACAGTCCGCTCAGAAAGGAACGGTTGGAGCCTCCGGTACAACCTCGGAGCACCTGGCGGGTCCTCACCTGAAACAAGTTCGGGGCAAGCCCGGATCGAGCCGACGCGGCCACACCTTCCCGAAAAGCACCCCAATCCATCACTCCATCCGGCTCGCCGACCCCTGCAGGATCCATCGAGTGGCGGAGCAAACTCTGTGTGCGGAGCATTTCGAAGAGTTCACCGGTCATGAACGTGGTAATCCCGGTGAGGGCACCCGATTCGACGCGGAGGTGCTTCGAATGAGTTCCCGGCAGTATCAAGGTGGCCTGATGCGGAAGGGCGTCCCCGACTTGTTCGGCCCAACCCAAGGCCTGGGTTTCTTCGCCGCGCATCATGTCGCTCTCCCCGCGAACCCCCGAAATCAAATACACCTCTGGCTCGACCCACTGCCCCAGCACGCTTGAGCCTTCCAGGGAAAACGGCAGGAGGGCATACGGCAACTCCCGCCAGCCAATGCTCGAACTGGCCATCCCGGAGACCATCACCGGCAGACCCACTGGGGTTCCCAAGTGCCGCAAGGCACCCTGGAGTGCTGCTCGAAAGGCTGAGGCCCGATCACTGCCACGCCCGGCCAAACGCGACGCTCCATCGTCCGAGGCAAACTCCCGAAGCCCCTCCGGACCGTGCCATCGGAGGCGCAGTCGCGAAGTGCCCCAATCGCAAGCGATAAACTTCATCGCGCCGCCTTCCATCGGCTCCATTCCAGGCCGGGGCGATCCACCCGGAAGCTCACCAGGCGTTTGGCGTGCGCCTCGGTGACATAAACGGTGCAACCGTCGGCCCCGCCGAAGCACAAATTGCTTGGATTTGGGCCGAGCACGTCGATCTCCCGAAGGATCTCCGCATTGGGGGAGAGTTTGACGACGGTGCCCTTGCCATGGCGGGTGACATACAAGTTGCCGTCCACGTCACACCGCATGCCGTCGAACCCATAGTCCGGGAATTCCTTGAAAATCCGGCGATGCTCCAGCGAACCATCGCCACGGATGTCAAAAACCCAGATGCGCCGCTGGATGCTTTCATTGACGTACAACCGCTTTCCATCCGGGCTGACTTCGATGCCATTGGTCGTGCCCATGTTTTCGGCTTCCCGGTGGGCCTTACCTTGAGTGTCGATGCGCCACAACTGACCCGTGCTGTCCTTCCAGTTCGGATCGCTGGCATACAAGGTTCCATTGGCGGCGATGGCCAGATCGTTGGGCTGGTTCATCCGAGGCTCATGGACCACCTGAAGCACTTCCCGGGTGACGGGATCGATCCGGTGAATTTTGTGAGCGGTGTAGTCGGCCGCATACATCCGACCGGACCGATCGAAGCGGATGCCATTGCCGGCACTCCCCTCGGGTAAGGCGACGAAGCGCTCGGCCCGTCCGTCGGGAGTCACCCGAGCGATGTTCCGCGGATCACCGAATCCGACGCAGAACACCGAACCATCACGGTCACAGGCCGGGCCTTCGATCCCTCCGGTGAAACCCTCGGAAGAGAACGGCTTGGCCGACCACAGCGTCTCTGCAGAGGTCGATAAGACCCACTGCAAAGCAATCACTCCAATTGCACGAAAACCCAGGGAAATCATCGGGTTACTATGGCTGGATGTTTTCCAAAATGCCAACCACCGAGCTGAAAAATGGACCACTGCGGAAGCCATGACCCCGGTCCCCCCAGCTGGCAGGCATGCCCCAAGAAACCGGCACCCGCCGGAACGATTCAGTTGGGAGGAAAGGGATGGCGTGGCGGATTCTTTCGCAAGACGAGGCGAGAGCGAGGCGCGGGCCGATTGAAGGCCCGTAACGAGTGAACAACGAAGCTCTTGCGGAAGAAGACGCAGCCAGCACGACCGATCCAATTGAATCGTTCCGGCTCGGCCGGAACGATTCAGTTGGGAGGAAAGGGATGGCGTCGCGGATTCTTTCGCAAGACGAGGCGAGAGCGAGGCGCGGGCCGATTGAAGGCCCGTAACGAGCGAACAACGAAGCTCTTGCGGAAGAAGACGCAGCCAGCACGACCGATCCAATTGAATCGTTCCGGCTGAGGAAAAGGGGAGTGGATGACTCCACCCCCCTTCGTGAACTCAACCCCGTTCTCAGCGTTTGATGGCGCGAAGGAATCGGGCCGAATCGGTGCCGACCGGCAGCGTGATCGGGGTATTGGCACCCGATTGCAGGACCCACGGACCATTCAAACTCGGAGCGGCCTCGAAGACGAAGCCGGCCGGCAGCGGTTGCGGATCGGAGGTGATGGACAACTGACCATTGACCAAGGCCACCGAGATGCGCGGAGCCGTGGTGGTGGAACCGCCGACCGCCGGCGTCGTGTCGTCTTTAGGGGCCGGGTGGGAGATCACCGTGTAGAAATTGATCTCCTTGGTGGAATTGGCGCCCTGATCGGGCTTGTTCTGCAAATTGATCTCACCCTTGGCGGCGACGAGGATTTGCTTCGTGGTCATCGCCACACTCATACCGACCGAGCGAATGCCACCCACCGGCGACGTGTTGACGAAGGGCAGGAAGCTCGGCGTGAGCGGCTTGACCGTCTTAGTGGCCGCCTCGAATTCAAACACACGGGCAGCCACCTGCTGGGCTTCATAGCCGTCAGGCTTGGAAACCCAGGCAACCGTGAATCGGCCGAGACCATCAGCAGCGACCACCGCACGATCGGCATCAGCCCGGAAACCGCCCTCGCTGACATCGGCCAGGGCCGCCAGTGTCCGGGTGGTTCCATCCCAGATGGCCACACGGACGGCCGTGGAATTCACGACCCGACCCACGAGGAACACCCAGGGTTGGTTGATATGGCCGCCGAGGCGGGTGCCATCTCCGCGACCCGCGTCGAAGTTCTCACCCGAGGTCGTCTGCGCCACCGGTTCGCCCTGGAGCTCGCCGGCATTGTTGTAGAAGTAGAACTTACCCGCCACGCGCACCGCGAAGCCCCCCTTGAAGGCGGCCACATTGGCCCAAAGATCTCCGTCGGCGACCTTGAAGGCTTCCTTCACCACCTTGCCGTCCGCCGAGAAGATCGTTGCCGTGGCGCAGTTGCCGTCGGGACGCAATTGGTTCGAACGGTCTTCGACCACCGAAACGAAGTTGCCATCGCTCAGGGCGGCGACATCACCGCCGAAGCGGGAAATCTGATTGCCCGGGGCCGTACCCGATGCGCGGCGGCCGTTGGCCGAATCCTGTGCCTTGCTCAAGGCCGTCTGGGTCAGCGCGGTCGGATCGAGCTTGAAGGTCTGCACCGTGCCATAGCGACCATCGCCCAGACGATTGAACCCGCCAGTGAAACGATTGTCGCTGTTGAACCCCTCCACCACGTGCGGGGACGCCTCGGCTCCCGTGATGAAGTTCACCGCACCTGGACGGGCATCACCCGCGACACGGCCTGGATTGCCGTTCTGCCGGGAGGCATTGATTGCCCCCTTGAATGGAACACCGGCGTCGTTGAAGAAGGCCTCACCCAGCTTCATCGCACCACCGGTTGCCGGCTGCATGGCCACCACATAACGCTGCTGAGTGGTGCTGTCTTCAGCGAAGGCATTGGCCTCGATAAGGAACGTGGACGTACCCACCACGGAAGCGAAGGGCTCCCAGTTGCCGAGCGCATCGGCCGTCGGAACAATTACCGGGGTGTCGGAGACGATGCGCTTGAGACCGGCCGACTCGATGCTGCCCGGACGCACCGGGATCACAAATTGGCGGAGAGCCACGACCCGCTTTTCAGGCTCGCCACTGTTGCGGCTCTCCCAGACCACGGCGATGGAGTCGTTGCGGAAGGCCACGCGGGCGTTCTTGGATTCCAAGGTCTCCGGAGCCGGCAGCTCCTTCTCGCTGACGTAGAAAGTCTTACCCAGGGGCTTGCCCGCGGCGTCAAACACTCGACCCAGGATGATCCGGCCATTGCCGACCGCACCCGCTGTGTCGTCGAAAACCACCGCGACGCGTCCGAGGGAATCGATACCCACATCACAACGTCCCGGAGCCAAGAGCTCCAGGTCATCGGCCACCGTCTTGCTCCACCGCAGCGTGCCGTTGGCATTGAGGACCGTGAGCCAGACGTGGTTTTTACCGGCCTCATCCTTACCAATGGCCACCGAAGCGTAGGCATCATTGCCATTGCCATGGAAACCCACGCCGTCACCGCGTCCGCCATTGCCGGCGATCGGATTACCCGAGACCGCGGCAAGATCGATGTTGGTGGAAACCGCCGTGCCCGCATTGTCAAACAACCGGACCCGGCCTGCGCCGTTGTCCGAGAAACGCACCGCGAATCCAGCCTTGGTGACACCGGAACCATGCCACATTTCGGACTTGGTGGCGGTGGCGCTGGCCAACTGGGTGGCCTTGATCTCCTTGCCGGTCTTGTCCACCACCCGAACGGTCACGTGGTTGGCCGCGGCATCGCCCTTGTAAAGGGTGACCAGGTCATCGCCCTGACGGCTTTCACCGATGACCACCACATTGCCCGTGGAAAGAAAATCCCAATCGCCGATGCGGATGTTTCCGGGGCGAGCTCCATATTCAACGGGAACGCCATTCACGATCCCCACCGGGGTGCCCGCGTCGGTCAGCAACTGCACTGCGGGCCAATCGCCGGTATTCTGATAGCCAGCAAACTCCACCACCTCGAGGCCGAGGTCGAATGAGGTCGAGCCCATGCCCAAACCGTCCCCGAAGAGGTTCGACTTGATCTTGGGTCCCCAACCCGTGCGTCCAGAAATCGCGCTGCCGTCCTTACGGAAGTAGGAAAGAAAACGCGAGGTGAGCGTTTGTCCGGCAAAAGCAGGATCGACCGAAGTAATGGTCGTCTCCGAGGTGACCGGCTTGCTGTCGCGGTCGAACAAGGTCCAGACGGCTTCCAGATCGGTCAGATCGGAACCATCATCCTCCCATCCGACCATCACGTTGCCATTCCGGCCAATGGCAACACCGAGGCTTTCGGTGCTGCCATTGTTGAGGGTATCGGAGGTGTTGACGTACACGGTGTCGCCCACTGGGCTGACGCCATTGTCTTCCGGTTTGGCCGGAAGCGCTTGGCCGTAAACCTGACCGGCCAGCAGGGCGGCGGTGAGGAACGGCAGGGATTTGGAGGGTTTCATAGCGGATGCGGGGTTGCGTTGATCTCACCCCTGGCCAAAGACCAGCGCCGAAAGGAGACACCTCGTTGCGTCTGCAACCAAGGATCCAAACAGACCGGGAACTTCCTAGGGGATTATGTAGCTGTTAGGCCGTTGACCGCACGTTTGCAACTGTTTTCGACCTCGTCAAAAACACTCAAAACATACAATGAATTAACACTTTTTGAGTGTGTCCACGATTCCGCAGCCAACCCAATTGGGGATCTTGGAATTTGGACCGCGATGCGCACATTGCCCGAGGCATCTATCTCGCAGAAGACCGACCCACCCGCTTCATGATCTCCACGTAGAAAACCGGCGTCAGGAAGAGCCCGAAGACGGTGACTCCGATCATGCCTGCGAACACCGCAACCCCCATGGCCTGCCGCATCTCAGCGCCCGCTCCGGAGGAAATCACCAAGGGATACACCCCCGCGATGAAGGCGATGGAAGTCATCAAGATCGGCCGCAGGCGCAGCTTGCAGGCCTCGAGCGCGGCCGAGACCGGATCTTGTCCCTCACGCTGTTTCTCCCGGGCGAACTCCACGATGAGGATGGCGTTCTTGCAGGCCAATCCGACCAGGACGATCAGGCCAATTTGGGTGAAGATGTTGTTGTCGGAACCCTTGAGCAAGACGCCCACCATCGCGCTGAGCAAGGTCATGGGCACAATGAGGATGATGACCAACGGCAAACTGAGGCTTTCGTACTTGGCCGCCAGAACCAGAAAAACCAGCAAGATGCACAGCGGGAAGATGTACATGGCGGTGTTGCCGGCGATGCGCTGCTGGTAGGTCAACTCGGTCCACTCATAGGCCATGCCCGGTGGCAGCGTCTGCTTCACCAACCCCTCGATGAAGGCCTCGGCCTGGCCCGAGCTGTAGCCCGGGGCCGGGGCTCCATTGATCTCCGCAGCTGGATAGCCGTTGTAGCGCATCACGCGGTCGGGACCAAAAGCCTCACGCACGGTCACCAAGGTACCCATCGGCACCATCTGACCGCGCTCGTTGCGGACCTTGAGACGACGGATGTCGTCGGCTCCATCGCGGAACTTCGAATCGGCCTGGGCCACCACCTGATAAGTGCGACCGAACTGGTTGAAGTCGTTCACGTAGAGCGAGCCCAGGTAGACTTGCAAGGTCTCGTACAAACTGCTCAGCGAAACACCCAGCGACTTGGCCTTCACGCGGTCCACGTCGAGGTCGATCTGGGGCACGTTGATTTGATACGTCGAGTAGACCCCTTGCAGCACATTGGTGGCGTAGGCCGCACCGATGGTTCCCCAAGTCGCACCGTAGAGCGCCTCGGGTCCGAGGTTGGCCCGGTCCTCGACGTACAGCTTGAAGCCGCCGCCCGTGCTCAAGCCATTCACCGCCGGGGCGTTGATGACGATCATTCGCGCCTCCTGAATCTCGCCAAAAGCCTGGTACAGCTTGCCGATGATGGCGTTGGCCGAGAGATCCGGGCTCCGCCGCTTTTCAAAATCATCGAGCGTGATGAAGGCGATGCCCGAGTTGGGACTGGCCGTGAAGCCATTGGGAGAAAGGCCCGGGAACGCCACCGAGGCCGCCACGCCGGGCACCTTCATGGCCAGATCGCTCATGCGTCGAATGACCGCGTCGGTGCGATCCAGAGAGGCTGCATCCGGCAATTGGGCGACGCAGATGAGGAACTGCTTGTCTTGCGACGGGATGAATCCGGCCGGAACCGCCTGAAAGATCCGCCCCGTCAGGAAGATCAACCCCACGTACACCGCCAAGGCCACGACACTCACGCGGATCACCCGCGCCACGGCCTTGGAATACTGACCCGATGCCCAATCAAAGAATCGGTTGAAGGGCCTGAAGAACCAACCCAGCAGGCGATCCAGAACCCGGGTGAGGCCATCCTTGGGCGCGTGGTGATCGCGGAGCAATAGGGCCGAAAGCGCCGGCGACAGCGTCAGGGAATTGAAGGCCGAAATCACCGTCGAGATGGCGATGGTGATGGCGAATTGCTTGTAGAACATCCCACTCAATCCGCTGATAAAGGCCGTAGGGATGAACACCGCACACAAGACCAGGGCGGTGGCGACAATTGGACCGGTCACCTCGTCCATGGCGCGCCGGGTGGCGTCCACCGGAGACAGCCCCAGGGCGATGTTCCGCTCCACATTCTCCACCACCACGATGGCGTCATCGACCACGATACCGATGGCCAGCACCAAACCGAACAAGGAGAGCGCATTGATCGAGAACCCCAACGCCGACATCACGGCGAAGGTGCCGACCAGCGACACCGGAACGGCGGCCAGCGGGATGATCGAGGCCCTCCAGGTTTGCAGGAAAATGAGCACCACCAGAACGACCAGGAGAATGGCCTCGAAGAGCGTGTGAATGACGGCATCGATGGACTTCTGAACGAAGACCGTGGGGTCGTAGGCCACCGCGTAATCGAGGCCGCGCGGAAAGTTCTTCTTCAGCAATTCCATCGTGGAACGAACCTCTTGCGAAAGGCGCAAGGCGTTGGAGCCCGGTTGCTGGAAGATGGGAATGGCCACTGCGGATCGGTTGTTGAGCAGCGAGCGGAGGGCGAATTCACCCGCACCCAATTCCACGCGGGCGACGTCCTTGAGCAGCAGCGTTTCACCATGAGCCCCGCGCTTCACCACGATGTTGCCGAACTCCTCCACCGAGACCAATCGGCCGCGGGTATTGATTTGAAGCTCGAAGGCCACCGGGCTCTGGACCGGCTGTTGCCCCACCGCACCGGCGGCCACCTGCATGTTCTGTTCCCGGATGGCGTTGACCACATCGCCCGGAGCCATGCCCCGCGCCGCCAATCGCTCCGGGTCCAACCACACCCGCATGGCATAGTCGCCCGAGCCGAACAACTGCACCTGTCCGACTCCGTCGATGCGGGCCAGCACGTCCTTCACCTGAAGCGTGGCATAGTTGCGCACGAAGATGTCGTCGTAGGTGGCATCCGGGGAATACAGATGCACCACCATGGTCAGGTCGGGCGTGGACTTGAGGGTGAGCACCCCCAGTCGACGGACCTCTTCGGGCAATTTGGGCAGTGCCTGCGCCACCCGGTTTTGGACCAACTGCTGGGCTTGGTCGATGTCGGTGCCCAGCTTGAAGGTCACCGTGAGGGTCATGACGCCGTCGCTGGTGGCCTGAGAAAACGTGTAGAGCGAATTCTCCACGCCATTGAGCTGCTGCTCCAGCGGCACCGACACCGTCTCGGAAATGGTCTTGGGATTAGCCCCGGGATAAACCGCGCGGACAACGACCTGAGGCGGGACCACCTCGGGGTACTCGCTGATGGGCAGCCGGTACATCGAGATGAGCCCCACCAGGAAGATCACCACCGAAAGCACTCCGGCAAAGATCGGCCGCTGGATGAAGAAGTGGGAGAATTTCATGGAACCCGGTTCAGAGCCTGAAAGCAGCTGGGATTGGATCGGCGCGTGCGATTAGTGGGCCGACCCCGCTTTGGACGTCAACGGTGCCGCAGCCGGGGCCTCCTGCGGCTGGACGGGTTGCCCGGGGAAGAGCACCCGAAGAGTGCCGTTGACGATCACCCGCTCGCCCTCCTTCAGCCCGGAGAGAATGATCCGCTTGCCGTGGACCAGTGGCCCCGGCACCACGAAGCGCTTTTCCACCGTGTTCGACGACGAAACCGTGTAGGCGAACTTCAAGTTCTGCTCAGTGCCGATCACCGAATCCGGCACCACCAACGCCGTGCCTGCAGGCCCGACAGGAATGCTAATTCGGGCAAACAACCCGGGCACCAACCGTTCGTCCGGATTGGGCAACAGCACGCGGAAGAGGAGGCTGCCCGTGTCCCGATCCAAACGGTTGTCGAACGATTCGACCACTCCCTCATGGGGAAAGCCTTCTTCATCGGCCAATCCGAGACTCACGCGAATGCGCCCCTGCTCATCCACCGGGAGTTGCTTCTCGGCGCGGAATCGGTTGAGCCGCAAGAGGACCGCTTCATCGAGATCGGCGTAGGCGTGGACCGGGTCGACGGAAACCACCGTCGCCAGCAAGGAGTTCATGCCATCCACCCCAGAAACGTTGTTGCCCAAGGTCATCAGCGCCCGACCCACCCGACCGTCGATGGGCGATCGGATTTGGGTGTAGTCCAGGTTGAGTCGAGCCGTCTCGAGATGGGCCATCGCGGCCGCCAGGGCTGCCTTGGATTCGCCCATCCGTGCATCCCTTTGATCAGCACCTTCCACCGAAATGGCCTGGGTCTTCAGCAGTTGCTCGGCTCGAACCGACTCTCGCCCCGCCGAGGCCAACCGAACCTTTGCCGAATCCACCTCCGCCTCGGCCCGCTGGACCGCCGCAACGAAGGGTCTCGGGTCGATGACAAAGAGCACCTGTCCCTTGCGAACGACCTGTCCGGCCTGGAAACGCACCTCCGTCAGGTAGCCGGAGACGCGAGGACGAATCTCGACTGATTCCACGGCTTCAATGCGGCCGCTGAGAGTCTCCGTCGGCGTGAACGGGATGGACTCCGGCGGGGCGACCGTCACCACCGCGGGCGCCGCGGCCGCAGCTGCGGGCGTGGACGTGTCGGCAGGAGAACATCCGGTGCCCAATCGAGCGACCAGGAGGAGGGCCAAAACCGTTGCAGGTACCCATCGAAGGTTCGAGATCATGAAAAATCGGAAATCCATCACTAGAGGGGACTACCCATCTGCGGAATAGCCGCAAAGGAAGCGGGTCGGAACCCCCTGATTTCAGTCCGCCCAGTGCAGGGAAATTCCTAACACGGAGCCGAGCTATTTCCGAGGCCAGAATCAGCAAATATAGACTACCTCGACCACCGTCGAGCATCTGCCCAACTCAGAAAACGGTGCAAAACCCACGCATTGTCGGAGCCCTTCGAACCAATCCCCAACACCGTCTCGCACCACTGTTTTCAACCCCTGGGGCGGAGGCATCACTTGGATTTCACCAAATCAAGCCACACCTTGAGTTCGGTTGGGTGATCGGTTTGAACCCCATCCACCCCGAGCCCGAGAAAGCGCTGCCAATAACCCGGCCGCTCATCGGGGCGCTGAATATCGGGCCACACTCGAACGCCCAGATCCCGGCACCAATCCACGAACTCCCGTGACGGCGCCTGATCGACGACTTCCGGACGGTATTGGGAGACGAATTGACGGAGCGCCTCCTCATCACGGAGCGCCTCGGCCGAAGGACTCAGGATCATCCGGACACCCGGCAACACCTTACGCCACCGCACAGCGCCGCCGGGGTGATCGTACACCCAAACCCGCGACTCCATCCCCGCCTGTTTGAGGATGCGCACCACGTCGGCCGGATCCCCGGCCTTGAAATCCAAATACACCTGGATCCGGCCACGGCACGCCTCCAGCGCTTCCTGGAGGCGCGGAATCCGAGAAGGCGCAATATTGGTCCGAGCCTTGTCCGCGACCTTCAGCGCCGACAACTCCGCCCAAGTCTTCTCAGAAACCCGACCCTTGCCATCGGTCATCCGATCGACCGTGGCATCGTGCATGAGCAAGTACTGCCCATCACTGGAACGACGCACATCCATCTCCACCAAGTCTGCGCCCGCCCGAATCGCACCTTCGATGGCCTCCAGGGTGTTCTCATGATTTCGGACATGTTCCCCGCGATGGGCCACCACCATCCAGCGCAAGGCACCGGGCAACGAATTGGCCGGCCGATCTGCCGCCCAAGCCACTGCAGCCAAAGCCACCCCAAGAATTCCCCAGCGAAACATCCCACCCCGTTTCATTAAAAAACACCCTGCCTCAGCCCCACTCCCAAGCCCAGACCAAACCCACCCGCCCCATCCTCCGCACCTACCAGCAAAGCCCTCACAACCGCCACCCATTGATCCGGCGGCTCGCTGCAATAAGACCGGGCCTGCTGAGCACAAAGCGCAGCGGGATCGGGCCGGAGCTAGCATTGGAAGCGATCAAACCCCTCCCTCGCGCACAGCGCGAAAGCCCCTCCTCCCCCGAGCTTCCTCAGCGAGCGCCCACACAAACACGCCAAGCGGAGCGGGATCGGTCCGGAGCGAGCATTGGAACGTCGACACTCTGATCCCCATCGCGCAACAGCGCGAAAGCCGAGCCTGTCCCCACGTTCCCTGCGAGCGCAGGACCGATCCCGCGGAGCGCCCCCATTTGACGGGACGCTTTCTTATTCCAGCCTGCAGCGGTAGTCTGTCTCTGTTCACCATGAAGCTCGGTTTAGCCCATTGTCTTGGTTGGCTGTTGGCCTTCGCGGCCATGGCTACAGGCATGGCTGGCGAACCCGAGACCCGGTACCTTCATGAGGTCAAACCACTTCTGACCCGAGCCTGCGTCTCCTGTCATGGCCCCGATCACCCAAAGGCTGAACTCCGCCTCGACACCGCAGCGGGCGCCCTGAAAGGCGGCGAATCCGGACTCTCAATCGTCCCCGGAAAACCCTCCGAAAGCCTGCTGATACAAGTCTTGGAAGGAACCCATCCGGAGATCGAACGGATGCCCTACCACAGGCCTCCGCTTCAGACTCCCGAAATCGAGACCCTCCGCCGTTGGATTGCTGACGGAGCCGCCGCT
>Ga0214923_10006150_pt1 | contig 13611 bp, 16 predicted proteins | sample LL1510_MetaG_FD_177993 | JGI IMG/M metagenome (GOLD analysis project Ga0214923, IMG submission 177993) | Freshwater microbial communities from Lake Lanier, Atlanta, Georgia, United States - LL-1510 | ecosystem: Environmental > Aquatic > Freshwater > Lake | place: USA: Georgia | collected... | reverse complement strand
TGTTTTACTAATAACATTTCATCGTTTCTCTATAAAAAGAAGCCCTATTTCTATAAAACATATGACCTTATTTCCAGAACAAAAAACAAAAAAGCGGAAAAGCCGTTAAGCCTTTCCGCTATTCTTCAGTTATTCTTTTTTAGAATAACTTTTATTATTTATATTCTAAAAGAATCTCAGTCTCTAGAATCTTTAATCTTTCCATAGATATAAGGAAGATGATTAGAATCTCCATAAGATTCTGCATCATCAACTTCTTCTGACTCAGGAAGATTTGGACCCTGAGCACAAAGATCATTTTCATTAACTAGATAACTTACCGAAGTAGGTGCATTAAAAGAATAAAAATCTTCGATAGAGTTATAGGGATTCAAAAAAGAATCTAGAGTATATTCCTTTACCATAGGATTTCCAAAGAGATCAGAAAGAATATTAGATTGAGTAGAAGAATACTTCAACATTGGATGACTTGGATCATTTTGCTTTAGAAAAGTATAAACTTCATCTAGAGTTACATGATCATAGATAGGATAATCTGTATATAGATTAGAGATACTATAGTAATCACTATTATCTTCAGACTTGGTGATGTAAAAATTAATACTAGGGTTCTTAAGGCTCATAATTTTGTCTCCTTTTATAGGGTAAGCAAACAAGATTGATTTGGCTACTTTAAATCTATGAGGATATAGATAATAATGTTTAGCTACTCCACTTCATTAATCAAAGGAGGTGACCCAAATAGTATAGGGGGGAATAATTTTAGATTAGATAAAATCTAAATGGCATGTTAAGCTTTTGCCCAGCAGGATCTCTGGTGGGTAAGGATAAAAGAAAAGCTCTAGAGTAAAGTTATCTAGTGAAAGATAGAATTATTTTTCTTGGGTATAGAAATAGGTTTTATTGATAATTTAGAAGAATCTTCTTAAGAGGGAAAGCAAATCTCTCCATCCTCTCTAATCAATCTCGCCATATCCGAAAAAGAAATCCAAGCATGTCCTTTCAAGCCCCAATCTTGGCCCCAGCTATTTTTAATTCTAAAAATCTTTTTATCTAAATCTATGCCATTGATTACATAAGCATGTCCTCCCATTAGATTTCCTCCAACTTTGATGAGCCCTGTTTTATTTGGAAAGAACATATGTTGATACCAAGAAGTACCTACTACAACCGGGCCGAGATGTAGGATTGCATTTGTAAGAGAAGATAAATTAAAGCCCCAATGATATTTGGAGATTTGATTTTTGGATTTTAAATATTTGACTCCGCCTCTGACCGAAGTTCCCTCATAATTCTCTCCGGGCCAAGCATCTAGTTTTTTGGCTTCCAAATAAATAATATTGGGCGAGATTAAAGGATGGATCTTATTTCGGTTGGAAGGTTGATCATCCAACCAATGCGCCCAAGCATAACCAACACACTCCGGGGTTTCTCCTTGATCTCCCCACCAACCCTCGGCTGGCCAAAGTTTAATGGAGGATTTCTTTATTTTTTTTTCTTTTAAAATGGAAGAAAGAGAATAAGCTAAATCTTTTTCATCCAAAGAAGGTTTTCTGTTTAAGATTCTAAAAGAAGAAGGCTCTTCTAAAAAAAGAACATATTCCAAATGATGATTGGAAGGAACCACTCGCTTCTCTGAAATAATCTCTCCTTTATAGAAAAAAACTTCTCTATCTGATTCTTTTAATTCTGGAAGGGAAAATTTCTTTCTGGATAAATCTTTTAAATGATATAAAGTTGTGGTATTAGAGACAGAAAAATAACTATAATAAGTTTTAAAAAGTTTGGAGTTTTTTAAAACTTTAATTTTTAGAGAAACTTCCATGATTCATACCTTTAAGTAAATTAGAAAATAAGTTAAACTTTTGCCCCGGAACGAAAGAGCTTTGAAAAAATGCCAAGATTAGCGGGAGAGTTCTCGGTAGTTCCGGGGATGGTAACCCCAGGAGCTACCTTGGTTAAGATTCTTTCAGCATCAGAAAGATGAAATTTCTTTTTATGATAAAAGAAATCATAATAAGAAGTAAATAATTTAAAATCTTTAATCATAGTTTTAAAAATAATCTTTTGATCATCTGGATCTAAATCTATAATGCTGACGACTTCTTCCTTTGGGAGTATGGGGGACCCAGTAAAAATTGTAAAACTTTTGCCCCGGAGGTGGTTCTGGAGAATCCAAGATAATTGACTTGCTAATAAATCATCTATTTTAATGGAAATATAATTTCGACTATCTAACATCATTTCCGAAAATTTAGTTTTTCTTTCATCTGGAAATAAAGGATCATAATATATAAAGTAAGTTTCTCTCCAATTCTTCATCATAGCTTGATTATGAGGATCAAATAATTCGGGTCGATCTTCTTTTAGTTTCTTTAAACCTCGAGACCAAGCTTCTTCTGTCATAACTCCATCTGAATCTGGAATTAAACCTAAGATAATTTCATGTTGATTCTTTTGCCATTTATCATATCTTTCTTGCAAAGTTTGTATTTGATTTTGAATAATCTTATCAACTTCGGCACTATCTCCTCCCATGGATAAAGCAAAGTTTTTAATTTGTTCTTTTACTTTTTTTGGATCCACCACCATGTCTGTTGGAATTTCTTTTTCTAAAATAGAAGAACCCTTCTGAGAAAAAAGAGGTGGATCTCCTTCTAGACTAGGCTCCGAAGAAATAGAGGCTTCTGTTGGGTCCATAATTTCTTCTATCAATCTTTTTTGTGGAGCTAAAGGAATAGGTAAAGATTTTTTTCTAAAAAAATTTAGAAGCTGAGAAATAAGGCCCTTTAAGAATAAAAATAAAATATGATCATTCATCTCTTACTTCCTTATTATTCTTTCTTTTATTAGTAGCAATTAAAATTTCTAATCCATTTTTTCCCGACCCTATACTTTGGGTGCGGGCAGGAACCCGCTGGTAAACCAACAAGAAGAAAAAGGAAGTGACCTATGAGCAATATCTTCGCGAGTGATTCCACGGAGAATCCCGTTGTTCTTATTAAGCAGACTCTCTCCGTCAAGCCCGACGACGATGGAAAGGTCTTGGCGACTTTCACCACCAACCGCGGCAAGGGCAGCGGGGCTCAGAGCTTGCCTTACACCGAATTCCGAGAGGCTGTGGCGGTCCTTCAGGATGCCGCTAAGAACGGGATTCCCGAGATTGCAGAGGAGGGGAATCTTCCGGCAGCTGAGGTGATTCGTCGGACCATTCAGATTGAGGATGGAGTGGTTTCTTTCCGAGTGAAGTCGGGTAAGGGCGCGAAGCCTGCCAGGATTTCCCTGGATGATTTCCAGGCGGTTGTGGACCTCCTTTCTTCGACGGTTGAGGCTGTGGAATCGGCGGGTCGTTCGCTCTCTAAGAAGAACTGAAAAATAACTCCCACCTAATAAGTGGGAGTTATTCAAAAGAAAAGAGGAGGTCTTAGGGCCTCCTCTTTTTCTTTTTACTCTTTCTTGTCAAACTTTTGCCCGGGCGGGGCCGGAAATAAAAAAGGCGGGGTTTCAACCCCGCCTAACAAATTTCTAGATTTTATTACATCTTTCGAGAATAAGCCACACTAATCTGGTGGTAATAATTCTCAACATAATCACGGAGACCTTCGGCTACTGTCTTGCCGTAAGCATTCTGAACATTTCGATCATAGGGAATCGAGAATCGAAAAGGTGCTCGATTCATCCGACCTTCGGCAATCTCTCGGCCCAAAGGTCGAGAGAACTGATCCGACTCATGACAGAAGGAAGCTCCCAATGTGACATTAATCTGGCTAGCATCCTCAGAAGTAGTGTAAGCTACAATAATAGGATATCGCCGACGCCGAGTAGAAATATACTGATAACGAATAGGATTCATGGTAACTCCTGAGGGTGAGGTGGGAACGTAAATCATTTCTGGATTAGAAATAAGAGTATTAGATCCTAAAACATTTTTTTGATATTCAAAAAGGATATTCTGGAGAGAAACAATCTGATTCTGAATCATCTGAGTAATCTTGTCGTTATTCATGGAACCTCCCGACACCTAAAGTATAAGCAGGAATAAAAACAGATTAGATAATATCTAATCCTAGGTCAAATTGGAAGTAATAGATAATACTAATATTTTTTAGAAATGGAGGATTCCGGCTTTGCTCCGGACTTTGCGGAATGCAAATCCGCTGTTTTCCTGAATAAACTAATCCCCCTTCTTATCAAATGGCAGAGAGAGGGGGATTTGAACCCCCGATAGGTTTTGCCTATACAGCATTTCCAGTGCTGCGCCTTAAGCCACTCGGCCATCTCTCTGTAATTTGATTGGAGAGAATGGGACTTGAACCCATTGCAAATTATTGCGATCTTCCGATCCCCTCCTAGTCATATGAAAATAACCTTATAATCAAAAACTTATTGCAACTATACTATATTATAATTATACTTTCTATGACTATTAAAAACTAATAATAGAATTAAAAGGAGCCAGTATGATAAAGAAAATAATCTCTATTGCTAATACATTGGATCAAAATGGATTAACTAAAGAAGCTGATATCCTAGATAGATTATTAGTAAAAACTTCTGAAGCAATTATAGAAGATTCAGAAGATCCTAATGATAAGATTATTTCTGGCTTAACTCTTACTATAGAAGGACTTTCTGAGTTAGAGAATTCTGCTCAAGTAAAAAAAGATCTTGATCTTCTTTCTACTTTACTAGAAAAATATTTAGCTTAAATATCTTATTTTATTTTTTAATAAATGAGCTGGAAATAATTCCAATTGTCTAGGATCTTTTTCTTCATTAAGATTTTCTACTGGAATAATAAATTTTAAATAATCTATTGCTTCTTTAAAGAGAAGATATTTAAGATGATCCTCTACTAAAAAATCTTGTCGAATACTCTTCCCGCAAGAGTCTCGCCAAAGCTCTAGATAACCTTCTTCTGCTAGGTGGAGGCTATTTGAGTGGGAGCGGGGAGTATAAGCCTCAATAATTTCAAAAGCTTTCTGAGGAGTCATGTTCTCATTGGTTGGTTTTATTTTTTTCATATAACCAGGATAACCAAATTGGGGCCAGGATCCAAGAAAAGATTTGATCCCTATTAATTTTTTTAAATAGTTTGGAGAAAATAAGATGTCAAAAGATTTTTATTCTGATAATCACACCATTCAAGTTGGAGCTCCTGGCAGCGGAAGCGGCAATCTTAATATCAAGACAGAGGATGATTGCAATATTAATGCAATTGGAGATTTATATTTTTATGGAGATAGTTCTGTCAGAATGCATTCCGGTGATGGAACTATCCTACATCTCTCTACTGAAGCAGAGCTAAATAAAACACTAGTAATTACTAGTGGTGGGGCCGTTATTAATGGAGAAGTAGAAATTGAAGGAGATGTAACCATTAACGGAGATCTAAATTTAAATGGAGATTTAAATTTAAATGGAGATATTAATTTAAATGGAGATTTTAATTTAGATGGAGATTTAACAGTTACTGGATCAATCTCTTCTTCTGTAGCGCGCAATGTTTATATTAATATCATGGCCGCCGCATGTGTTCCTTCTCTTGCTTGGAGTTCTTACGCAACTAATTTTACATTCTCAATGCCTACAGCTGGTCAATATGTTCAAATTCCAGGAGGTGATTCTGCATTTTTTACATCATCCGTTCAATTTCCAGATGGTTCAGAAATTGATCAATTTTCAATTTATTATACTCCAGCAGATTCGTCAGGATACACTGCAGAAGCCTACATCTGGAAACAACATCTTATCACAGGAGTAGCATCTCAGGTATCTGTAGTTAGTGATACTTTTGGAGTTGCAAATGTTTTTCAGGTAAAAACAGAAACCGGAATTTCAGAAGTTATTAATAATACACTTTATACTTATTGGGTCGTTCTTCATGGAGTTGGAGGTGCTGATAATATCAGACTTCATTCTGCTCGTATTAAACTTAAAGTTAGTAATTATGAATAATAAAATTTAAAATTAAATTTTTTTTCAGATTACCGGCGAGCAATTAGCACGGCCTGGGGCAAAAAATTAACACCCGGAATAGGCAAGATCAATTATGCTATTGGAGTTAAATAAAAAAAAAGAGTCTGTTTAAAAACAGACTCTTTCTAAGAAAAGGAAACGGAGGGATTTGAACCCTCGGAAGTGTTACCCTCGGCTGATTAGTAATCAGCTGCCTTCAACCGCTCGGCCACGTTTCCGAAAAAGATGGGCCAGGAGAGAATTGAACTCTCTACCAGTCAGAGTGAAGCGAAGAATAAGAATTTAACTTTGAACAAGAATTATTTTCCATATTTTTATATTACCAGGTAAGAGCGTAAAAATTTAACTTTATTTAAATCAATTTTTACGCTCTTACCTGGTTAATTTCTAATGGAAGGCAGGGTGAGGATTGAACTCACGTATCTTCGGCTTATAAGACCGACGCCTTTACCGCTTGGCCACCTGCCTATATGAGCAGCGGTAAATATAATAGCGTACTCTTAGGGTCATCACGAAGATACTGGCACTCTCAAAAATGGTGAGCTACTGGCCCAAAGGACCACCGATCATTAGGAGCAGACACTTAGGACCATCCCGTTGATATAGCTAAATTGGGGCGGCAGGATTCGAACCTACGAATACCGGAGTCAAAGTCCGGTGCCTTACCGCTTGGCGACGCCCCAGTGATCAACGCAAAACAGCATTGAGAACTAATGCATAACCAATTCTAACCAGCCAAATAGAAGCTGTTAAGGAGCAAGCAAACAAAAAAAGATTCAAAGCAAAACTGAAAAGCTTTGAAGCTGGATCTTCCACAAAATCTATACAACGTTTTTCAATTATTTCTTTAATCTTATTCATAAGTCCTCCTTTTAATAAGTTTTTAAATAACATTAATGGTGATCTCGGCTGGACTCTAACCAGCGACCCTCAGCTTAGAAGGCTGATGCTCTATACAGCTGAGCTACGAGATCTTAGAGTTTAAGTATTAAACTAAAACTATTAAAAATTCTAATAGAATGGGAAGAGCGGGATTTGAACCCGCACGCTCTAAGAGCAGGAGCTTTTGAGACTCCCGTGGCTACCTTTACACCATCCTCCCGCTTGATCAATCTAATTATATTCTTCTAAAATCTTTTATAACTAGAGACATTTATAACAGAAAATTTAAGTAGCCCATATTATTTTTTTACGAATAACGTGGGCCTTAAAGTAGTGGCTCCTGAGGGCTACGATCCCTCAATCCCTTACGGGCGGCAGATTTTCTTACCACTATGGCTTTCGCCACCATTTCTGTTTGTGGTCTGGACTATACCTTAACCCTCGTCTTTCTCGTTAGGGTTCGCGCCGTCTAGTCTCTACACATTCCCAAAGTTTCCTTTGGTTAGCTCGGGGTTGCCTCGTCTTACGACAGGGGTTTCTCCGAATTTGACGCGATTCACATTAGAAGTTTCCTTCTAAGTGCTCAATTTTACTATAAGTCTGCTGCGTATACCAATTCCGCCAAGGAGCCAAAAGATTGCAGGGTTTTATCTTTACGAAAAGTTATCTAACTTTTCGGCGTGGAGGGCATCCCTTCCCGCACCCTTAGTATAAGGCGCCGATAAATCAGATCAACTTTTTTTTTAGATGAGATTAGATTTTTTTAATCCATTCTCAAACCAAAAAGAATAGCTAGTCAAGATCAGCCTCACGTTCGGCATGTTGCAACGTAACTGCTAGGATAATCTGAACTTGCTTAATAACCTCATCCGCTGCTTTCTGCTGAAAAGTACCACCATTCTTTGAGTCAATCTTAGCCAATCTAAGTGTAAACTCATTAAATATGGTGATAAGTTCTTCGGCCAGAGCTTCGCCTAGTCGATAATCCAAATCCATTTCAAGACACCTGTTGAAAACGAGATTCTGTCTCTAGATTGAAAGTCCAATTACGAGCCTCCCAGACAGTCTTACAAGTTGGTGGAACTCGCAAAACATACTCTCTTACATGACCCGAGGGATCGGGAGTTGAATTCCTCAGATAAAGAGAAAGCATTGGCTGACCCTCATCATCATCGGTTGGCATGGAATACAGCTTCATCATTTCACCACCCTCATCGAAGTCTTGATGAATAATCTGAGCCTGCTTTTCTTGAAGGTAACGGAGGAAGCCGTAACGGTCGAGCATAACTCGACGAATTTCGGCATTAGATTCTCCATCAATCTTCTCGATAGTGATTAGATGGGGCTGTTCAATAATCCAGGCCGGAACCCTAACACCATGCCAAGCGTAGAGGGAGAAACCATCCTTCCATTGACAGAAAGGTCCGGTGCTGGAATGAGGACGATTTTCATTATCCACCTTTAGAACGGTGGGAAAGTCAGAAATGATTACGAATTTTTCGGTGACGTAACGCGGTCCGCTATGCTCCCCCAAAGTATTCCAGGGAATCCACTTAGACCAATCAATGTCTAGCTTAGCAACATGCCGAAACCACTCATAGAAGGAATGGGTATAAGCCCACTGATTACCTCCTTGGTAATAACTGTAAACATTATTGAGATTTTTAATTGCCGGCTCACCTGCAATATTCTTACAAATATCTACAACGGAATAAGGCGACACGAACCACTTGTCATATGCAGCCTGAGTTGCATTCCAAGTTGCAGCCAAAGTTGCAGTCCAAGTTGCAGCCAAAGTTGCAGCCCGAGTTGCAGCCCCAGTTGCAGCCTCAGTTGCAGCCTCAGTTGCAGCCTCAGTTGCAGCCAGAGTTGCAGCACTAGTTGCAGCCAAAGTTGCAGCCAAAGTTGCATCCCAAGTTGCAGCCAAAGTTGCAGCATCAGTTGCAGCCCGAGTTGCATCCCGAGTTGCATCCAGAGTTGCATCCCAAGTTGCAGCCAAAGTTGCAGCATCAGTTGCAGCCCGAGTTGCATCCCGAGTTGCATCCCTAGTTGCAGCCCGAGTTGCAGCCTCAGTTGCAGCCTCAATTGCAGCCTCAATTGCAGCCCAAGTTGCAGTCTCAGTTGCAGTCTCAGTTGCAGCCTGAGTTGCATCCCAAGTTGCAGTCTCAGTTGCAGCCTCAGTTGCATCCCAAGTTGCATCCTGAGTTGCAGTCCAAATTGCAGCCTTAGTTGCAGCCTGAGTTGCAGCACTAGTTGCATCACTAGTTGCATCCCGAGTTGCATCCCGAGTTGCAGCATCAGTTGCAGCCTCAGTTGCATCCCAAGTTGCATCCCGAGTTGCAGCATCAGTTGCAGCCTCAGTTGCATCCCAAGTTGCATCCCAAGTTGCAGCCTGAGTTGCATCCCAAGTTGCATCCCAAGTTGCAGCCTGAGTTGCAGCCCAAATTGCATTCCAAGTTGCATCCCGAGTTGCAGCCAAAGTTGCAGCCTCAGTTGCAGCCCAAATTGCAGCACTAGTTGCATCCTGAGTTGCATCCCTAGTTGCAGCCCGAGTTGCAGCCAAAGTTGCAGCCTCAGTTGCATCCCAAATTGCAGCACTAGTTGCAGCACTAGTTGCATCCAGAGTTGCATCCCGAGTTGCAGCCACCTTATTTGAAGAATTCAAAATGGTTCTGGCACAGGCTGTAACCATCGCCGCCTGAAGTGGCGAACTAACAAACACAACCCTGGGACAATCCTTGTTGATTAGCTTATACACATCCGCAACCGCCTCACGACACAAATCCTTTTCTTCTTCGGTCATGGGGTCGGTACGAAAAGCAATATCAATCCAACGGTCTCGATAAACGGACCATTCAGCAGCCTGTTCAGAAGTATGAATAAACTTAGACATAAAGCCTCCAATCACAATTGCAGCCCCAGTTGCAGCCCACTAGTAAAGGAGTGCAATAACCCCTTTACCACATTTGATCAGTCTTGAACTCGCCGCGCTCCCTCCGGGCTATATTCCCGCTGAATCCTCACTTCATAGGTGCCAGCAGGAATCATCAAAGGCTTATGTCTCCACTCCTGCGTAGGAGGAGAAACCATCAGCTCTGCGTCCATATCAAGTCGAAGAAAGTTATCTTGAACAATTCCCATAATTTGATGGAAATGTCCAGAATCTTCTCCCGATGCCAGAACTTGATTCTTACATTCACCATTAATAGTCTTAGAGACTGGAACCAAAATCAAATCACCTTGACGATACATTTCTCACTCCTATAGTAAATGGTTGGGGTGGAAGGATTCGAACCTACGGTGGGCAGATTCAAAGTCTGCTGTCTTACCAACTTGACGACACCCCAATAAAATTTAATTTATTAAGATATTTTTATATTACTTATACAAACTCTATCTACTGGTGCTTTACTCCTAAATAGGTTTGTCACCAGGTTCAACGGATGATAGGGGTACAATATCATGCCGTCTAAGTTACTTTTTGAGAATTAGCTCTAGGCAGTAACAACCTGTAATATAGATTATAGTCTTATATTTTAGAATAATAAAGTAGGGGCAGCTAGACTTGAACTAGCGACCTTCGCCTTATCAGAGCGACACTCTAACCATCTGAGCTATACCCCTATAATAAATAGTGTTTTAATACTATTGGGGATTATCATCAATACTAATAGAATTTCAGAATAAATGGTGGGTCGGGTGGGGCACGATCCCACGACCCTGAGCTTAAAAGGCTCTTGCTCTGCCAACTGAGCTACCGACCCAAGTAGATTCCGTTTTAAGTAAAACGGTTTTCTTAAACTTATTAGTGATGGTTGCACGGAGAATCGAACTCCGATTTACGGGGTGAAGGCCCATCGTTCTAACCGTTAAACTATGCAACCATAATTTTTTATCTAAATTAATCTTTATTTTTTAATTTATAATATAATGGTGGGCGAAGTGAGGATTGAACTCACGCATCTTCGGCTTATAAGACCGACGCCTTTACCACTTGGCCATCCGCCCGTGAGAAATGGTAAATATAATGGCGTACTCTTAGGGTCATCACGAAGATACTGGCACTCTCAAAAATGGTGACCTCGACAGGAATTGAACCTGTGACCCTCAGCTTAGAAGGCTGATGCTCTATCCAACTGAGCTACGAGGTCTTAGATTTTACCTTTAGTTGTTCCGAGGACACCTAAAGGATAATCACATTTTACGGAAGGTCAATAGATTTTTGGAATTTTTTTTAATCCAACAATCTTTTTTTTAGTACCCGTAAAGTTATCCCAGTAATAAATCTTTCACAATCAAGATGATTATAATTAAAAATCTGAGATTTATCTATTAAACCTGATAATCTTTATGAATACGAGCGTGATATGCAGATACACGACCTCGCTCATAATGCACATATGCCAAGCTCATATAGGGATATGGATTCTCTTTAAAAGGCGGGGAAGGTTTAATAAGATAATCCATAAAACCTCTTAACCAACCAACAGGTCTGATTATGCCGAGAGACCTAGAGGTAGCATAAAGTACATGAAACCGATAATGATTTCCAGTTTCTGCTTTAGAAAAAACAAAAAGAGAATCATACATTATCTTAAACTTTTCAGCAGTCAGGTTCATTTGTCCATCCTTCCCTTATGATTGATAGACTCTGTTTTCTGAACTGTCTCAAAAGCAATTCCCTCGGTGGAAGAAAGATGCTTGCCCAACTGACAGGCTTTACCTTTATTCTGACCTGAATTATTGCGCCACATTTTAGAATAGGCTTCTCTATCTCTATCTGTTTTAAACCGAAGAATAGTAAGACCTGACATCTTACCATCCCCAGCTGCCACACCGAGATAACGAGGAGGAGAAGAATCCCCTCCTCGTTCTTCTACACAGTCTGGACATTCATTAATTTTTCCGCCTATCTTAATCTTTTGAGGAGAGTTTAGATTAAACTCACTCTCACAATGAATGCAAATGCGTGTATTCATTTTTCACCAAGAAATGCCCACAGTTGGACTCGAACCAACATCATCCAGTTACGGTACTCCGTTTAGGAAACGAAGCCGGTATGTGGGCTAAAGATGGGATTTATAGTCTCTCTGTATGACCCATCTGCATACAGTTGGAAGGTTTCTTTAGTAGTCAGTACCATGCAGCTCATTATAAGCTGCAATCAAATCTGCAATATGAATGCAGACCTTGTAGTTTTTCTGGTCTACATTCTTCATATCATTAGTTTCCTGCAACTGAGTCAGGCCTTCATCATTCAGAGAGACATAGTAAGCATCATGGTCATAGGTAGAGAAATCAGAAAGAGTGATAAAAGTAGACATGATGAATCTCCGGTAGAATGAATGGCGATGAGAAAAGACTACTTGTAACGATCTTCCTTAGAGAAGATCAGAAACTTCTCATCCTCCTCCTTCTGAGCGATTACAGAAGGAGAAATCTGTCGGTTCCAGTTCTTCTGAATCTTCTTCATCTTATCCTGATCAGAGTAAGCCAGAACCTTAACCTGACCTCCCGCCAGGAAAGCGGCAATAGCCTCCGCCTCCTCGGACTTACGGGCAGCATTAGACTCTTGACGCTTGTTCAGCCAGTTCTGCATGAATCACCTCCCTCGTTATGCAGTAAGTATAAGGGGGAGAAAATTTGGATTAGAAAATATTTGGGAAGGGTCGATTTATTCTTCGAATAAGATTATAGCCAGGAATCAGATCCCTGCTTAGAGAGAATGACTCCTGGCTATTGATGAGGTTGTAAAGCTTTTGCCCGGAGGGCGGACTCAAATTTTTTATTTATTGGGGTTTATAATTTTCTTAGTTGAAACTGAAATTCCCAAATATCCCAGGAGTTGATTATAAAATTGATTAACTCCTTCATCTGAGTTAGTAGCTATTTGTGCAGTTATTTTAGCAGTCAGTATCTCATTAATATTTGGAGGAAGTACTGTGTCTAAAGGATTTTTAGTAAACCAGTCATTAGCAGCTTGACTCTTACTCATAACAGTTTGTAATTTTCTGAATAAATATGCAGCATTTAAACCTTCCGCTAAGCCATCTCTAATAGGATAAGAATTTAAACGTGTTTCTAAACTGTCCATAGCATTAATTGATCCAGGCCTGCCCTGGGCGCCCTGAGCACTGGGACTTTCTGTAGGAGTAGCTCCTAATTGACTTAAATATTGTTGGGGTCCTTGAATAAAACTTTCCGCTCTTTCTTGAGGATTTTTACTAGGTGTTAATTCTTGACGTGCTTTACTTTCAACTTTTTCAATGGTATCAACCCAAAATCTATAAATACCGAGTAAAGTTGGTTCATAACCATTTTTTTGGGCAAACGCTTGCCAGTCTTGACCTGCATCTGGAAAACCGGCTGCATTTGCATACTCTTTAAAAGCAGCTTGAGTTTTTGAAGTCCAGGTGGTATCAGTTTTACTAGGAGGGTTATTAACTACCTGAGGAGAGAATTGTCTCTGTCCTTCAAGGGCAGCAATATTTTTAATTATTTCACCTAAATATTGATTAAATTCAGCTAAATCTTTTGGTTTTGAATGGTAAAACTTTTCTACATAAGTAAGTGGACGTTGATATGGTTGTTTTTTTCCTCCGACATAATGAGATCCCGGTGCCCCAGTAGTTGCAACCTCCTGGGCTAATTTATTTAGAGCTGCATCTAATACATCAGCTTCTTTAGTTAAACCTAAACGATCTAGTCTAGTAGCTAATTTAGCAAGATCTTTTATCATAATAAAAACTC
>Ga0214923_10006149_pt1 | contig 13614 bp, 13 predicted proteins | sample LL1510_MetaG_FD_177993 | JGI IMG/M metagenome (GOLD analysis project Ga0214923, IMG submission 177993) | Freshwater microbial communities from Lake Lanier, Atlanta, Georgia, United States - LL-1510 | ecosystem: Environmental > Aquatic > Freshwater > Lake | place: USA: Georgia | collected... | reverse complement strand
TAATACAAATATTATTATCTTATAATGAGAAGTTTAAGATAATAGACAAAAAACAAATAACAGAAATAAAAACTATACAAATAACTAAACTCAAACCTAACCCACCATTAGAAATGAAATCATTATTATTATCTGCCATTGTTGTGAGATTGGATACTAAATATACATGCTTTTATAAATGCAAAACTAAATGGTATGACAATAATAATAAAATAATAGAAAATATAGACAAACATCTAAAGACGGAAAAATATAAAATCGTAAGCTATTTATATTATTAAAATCTTATTCTAAATTTAGAATTAAATTAATGTTTTCTTGCGATAAAGTAATTACAATACCACAAACTAGAGGCACATGTTGGTTTAATGCCATTTTGATGGCTATTTTATATAGTCAATATTCAAGAAAGTTATTATATCATCATTTTGAAAATAAGAAAGATAAATTTTCAAGAATAATGAATGATATAATAAAACATAATTATATAAAATCTGAAAAAGTACATGAATATTTTAAATTTATGAAACCTGAAAATATACTGAGATATATTAATAATCCTATAGATCGAAAAAAAATATTCAAACATTTTAAAATGCATGGTGATTATGCATTTACTATTACATCTTTTTTACCATATTTTTTAAAGAATATATTAAATAAAAAAGTATTAGATATAATAATTTATAATAATCAATGTTATGCAAATTATTATTTAATGAAACCAATATTTTTAATAATAGATAAATATGGTCTTGATTCACAAAATTGGTTTAATCATATTAGCGATATACATGATCCAGATTATATAATAATACATAAAATGCCTTCAAATACACCATATATTCAAGATACTTATACTAATTTTTTTAAAATGGATTATAATGATCATAATAATATACTAGAAGCTACAAATTTAAAAAATTTTAATATTAAAAATAATATTATTAAAAGTTTAATCAATTTAGAACCTGAAATTTTTCATAATGGTAATAAATATATTTTAGATTCTGCCATTATAGCTAATTTTAAAACTGTACCAGGCAGTGGTCATGCTATATCGGGTATTACATGCAAAAACGAACATTATGTTTATAATGGTTGGATGAGAACAACACAAGATCCTAGTATAATACCTACTGCGGAATATGGTAATGGGACATTACCTTGTGAATTAATGAAATTTGATTGGGATGTTAATAAAAATAGAAAATTTTGTTTAAATAAAAAATTATGTAAATTAGATGATTATGATGAAACAAAGATAGATGATTTATGTTTTTCATTTAATAAAGTTAATGATGCATGTATAGTATATGTTAAAGATACGTCAATAAAATCAATTGATACTAATTTATCTATTTCAAGTTCTTTAACATTACCATCTTTAAAAACAAACAGTAGCATATTAACAGAATTAGCATTAAAAAATAGTGCAGAAAGAACTAAATATATAACTAAACGAAAAGACCGCAAAAAAGAACAAATCGAATATAAAAAGACACTTAAAGAACCTAAAGAAAAACCTAAAAAAGAACCTAAAGAAAAACCTAAAAAAGAACCTAAAGAAAAACCCAAAGAAAAACCTAAAAAAGAACCTAAAGAAAAACCTAAAGAAAAACCCAAAGAAAAACCCAAAGAAAAACCTAAAGAAAAACCTAAAGAAAAACCCAACGAAAAACCCAAAAAAGAACCCAAAGAAAAACCTAAAGGACTTAAGGAATGTAATAAATTTACATATGACACATCTTATATTGATTGTCTATTAGCTGCGTTTTTTAATAATAATAATTCAATGATTGAAGAAATATTTTTTAATATCAAACTTACAAATAAATATGCCATTGCAATAAGAGATGAATTCAAATCTTATTATGAAACCAAAACTTATAATAAAATCAAATTGTTAAAGTCCATTCAAATGTATTATAATGAGTTTATTTTAAAAAATCCAGAATATTCTAAGATTATGTGGGCCAAAGGTATATATTATTTCACTGACTTAATAATCTTATTACAACAAATATTTAATTTCAAAAAAAATTTAATACAAATATTATTATCTTATAATGAGAAGTTTAAGATAATAGACAAAAAACAAATAACAGAAATAAAAACTATACAAATAACTAAACTCAAACCTAACCCACCAATAGAAACGAAATCATTATTATTATATGCCATAGTTGCGAGATTGGATAATAAATATATATGCTTTTATAACTGCAAAAATAGATGGTATGACAATAATAATAAAATAATAGAAAATATAGACAAATATCTAAAGACGGAAAAATATAAAATTGTAAGCTATTTATATTATTAAAATCTTATTCTAAGTTTAGAATAAAGTTAATGTTTTCTTGTGATAAAGTAATTACAATACCACAAACTAGAGGCACATGCTGGTTTAATACAATTCTAATGGCTATTTTTTATAGTCAGCATTCAAGAAAGTTATTTTATCATCATTTTGAAAATAAGAAAGATAAATTTTCAAGAATAATGAATGATATAATAAAACATAATTATATAAAAAAAGAACAAACAATTGAATATTTTAAATTTATGAAACCTGAAAATATGCTTAAATATGTAGATGATAAAAATAAAACACTTTACGAACATTTTAAAGATTTTAAAGATTATGGTTATTGGCCTGATCTTTTTTTGCCATTTTTTTTAAAAAGTTTAAATAAAAAAATTTTAGATGTAATTATTACTGATGATAATTGTTATGCAAATTTTTATTCAATTTTTGATAGATTTATAGTAAAAAAACAATTCAATAATACCAATTATATAACATTGTTATCTGAGCTTTATACTAATATAGATAAATGGAATATTAAGGATATCGAAGATCCAGAATATATAATAGTACATAAAGGCAATGCATATTCAACAGTACTTTCTATAATAAATAAAAATTTACCAGAAGTAATTACTAAACTAAATTTAAAAAATCATAATATTCATATTAAAGGCATTTTTGAATTAGATAATGAAATATATCATAATGGCAATAAATATATTTTAGATTCTGCTATAGTAGGAAATTATAATAAACCTAAAGGAATACCAATTGATCATGTTATTGCTGGTATTACCTGTAAAAATAAACGATTTATTTATAATGGTTGGATACGAACAACTCAGGATCCTAGTATGCCTAAAAATTTTGGCAATAAGTCATTACCTTGCGAATTAATGGAATTTAATTGGGATGTAAAAAAAGATACTAAATTTTCTTTAAATCCTCAATTTTGTAAAATAGATACAAAATTATCTCCTAATAGTTTATATTTCTCATTTAATAAAATTGATAAAGGACTTTTAATTTATGTTAAAGATACATCATCAATAAAATCAATTGATACTAATTTATCTGTTTCGAGTTCTTTAACATTACCATCTTTAAAATCAAATAGCAGTAAAATATCAGAATTAAATTTTAAAAATAAAAATGATAAAATTAAATATAAACTAGAACTAAAACAACGAAAACTAAAACAAGACGAATATAAAATAAAAACAAAAAAACCCAAAGAACCCAAAAAAGAACCTGAAAAACCTGAAAAACCCAAAAAAGAACCTAAAGAAAAACCTGAAAAACCTAAAAAAGAACCTAAAGAAAAACCTGAAAAACCTAAAAAAGAACCTGAAAAACCTGAGAAACCTAAAAAAGAACCTAAAAAAGAACCTGAAAAACCTGAGAAACCTAAAAAAGAACCTAAAGAAAAACCCAAAAAAGAACCTAAAGAAAAACCCAAAAAAGAACCTAAAGAAAAACCCAAAAAAGAACCTAAAGAAAAACCTGATAAACCCAAAGAACCTAAGAGAGAACCTAAAGAACCTAAGAGAGAACCTAAAGAACCTAAGATAGAACCTAAAAGAGAAATTAAGAAATCTAAGGAATGTAATAAATTTACATATGACACATCTTATATTGATTGTCTATTAGCTGCGTTTTTTAATAATAATAATTCAATGATTGAAGAAATATTTTTTAATATCAAACTTACAAATAAATATGCCATTGCAATAAGAGATGAATTCAAATCTTATTATGAAACCAAGACTTATAATAAAATCAAATTGTTAAAGGCCATTCAAATGTATTATAATGAGTTTAATATTCAAAAACCAGAATATCCTAAGATTTTTTGGGCCAAAGGTATATATTATTTCACTGACCTAATAATCTTATTACAACAAATATTTAAATTTGATAAAAGTTTAATACAAATATTATTATCTTATAATGAAAAGTTTAAAATAATAGACAAAAAACAAATAACAGAAATAAAAACTATACAAATAACTAAACTCAAACCTAACCCACCAATAGAAATGAAATCATTATTATTATATGCCATAGTTGCAAGATTGGATAATAAATATATATGCTTTTATAACTGCAAAAATAAATGGTATGACAATAATAATAAAATAATAGAAAATATAGACAAACATCTAAAAACGGAAAAATATAAAATCGTAAGCTATTTATATTATTAAAATCTTATTCTAAATTTAGATATTAATGTTTTCTTGTGATAATGTTATAACTATTCCACAATATAAAAGCACATGCTGGTTTAATGCCATTTTGATGGCTATTTTTTATAGTCAGCATTCAAGAAAGTTATTATATAATCATTTCGAAGATAAGAAAGATAAATTTTCAAAAATAATGAATGACATAATAAAACATAATTATATAAAAACGGAACAATCTATTAAATATTTTGAATTTATGCGCCCTGAAAACATCTTGAAATATATAAATGCACAAAAAACAGAATTATATAAACAATTTAAAACACAAAAAAATTATAATTATTTTTCAGATACATTTTTACCTGTTTTTTTAAAGAGTTTAAATAAAAATGTATTAGATATAATTGTATATGAAGATAATTGCTATGCAAATTTTTATTCAACTCTTCCACCTTTTTTTACAAAGATTTATAAAGATGATGAAACTGTAAATATTGATTTTGATAAATGGTGTGGTATCGAAAGTAAAGATATAACAGATCCCGATTATATAATTGTTAATAAATTAACACCTGATTCAGATACTTCTTTGAGTTTATATAGAGAAATATTTTTACTCGAATATTATAATAGTTATAATTTAGAATCAATTAATTTACAAACACTTGGCACAGATACTGATATTAAAGGTGTAATTGATTTAAATGATGAAATATATCACAATGGCAATAAATATGTTTTAGATTCAGTTATATTAACTAATTATAATAGTTTTGAAATTGATAAAGGTCATGAAATTGCAGGCATTACCTGTAAAAATAACCGTTATGTTTATAATGGTTGGATAAGAACAACTAATGATTCGGGTATGCCTATGGATTTCGGAAATGAAAAATTACCCTGCGAATTAATGAAATTTCATTGGAATGTTAAAGAAGATAATAAATTTTGTTTAAATCGAAGATTATGTAAGCTTGATAAATATGATGAATCAAAAAAGGGAGAAATGTGTTTTACATTCAATGATAATAATTATACGGCTTTAATTTATGTTAAAGATACATCATCAATAAAATCAATTGATACTAATTTATCTATTTCTAGTTCTTTAACATTGCCATCATTAAAATCAAATAGTAGTTTAACAGATGATGAAATAGAACTAATTCAACGTAGAGAAAAACAAAGCAAATATAAACAAACATCAAAAAAACAGCAAATTACCTTATCATTTACTAAATTTAATTATAATTATTATTTTATGAATAAAAGTGATACAATAATAATAAAAAATCCTGATATAATCTTGATTTATAATATACCATTTGATTATTTAGGGATTAGTTATATCAAAGAACTCGAATATTTATTGAATATTCATAATTATAATAATATAACTTTAAAAGAATTTTATAATAATACACTTACGTATAATGATTATAATTATCAATTAATTGAAGATAATAATAATATACGTACATATAAATTAATTGAAAAGAAAACTCAAAAACAATATTTAGAGCAATTGCCGATATTAAAAACAATTAAAAATTTTAATACTGCTAACACCAAAGAGGAATTTCTCAATTTTAAACGATTAAATATAGCAACAGAACAATATTTAGAAGAAATAAGCAATATATTAAGAATTCAAGATGAAGTTTTTAGATTTGAGGCTCAAGCATTGCCAACTATAGCAACAGAAAATAATTCTTATATTGATTGTATTTTGATTGCATTTTTTAATAATAAAAATCCAAAAATTGAAGAATTGTTTTTTAAGAATCAAATTAAAAATAAATATGCTATCGAAATAATAGACGAATTCAAATCTTATTATGAAACTAAGACTTATAATAAAACCAAATTATTAAAGGCCATTCAAATGTATTATAATGAATTTATAAACCAAAATCCAGAATATCCTAAGATTGCTTGGGCTAAAGGTAAATATTATTTTATTGATCTAATAATCTTATTGCAACATATATTTAATTTTAAGAAAAACAAAATACATATATTATTATCGTATAAAGAAAAATCTAAGATAATAACAAAAAAACGAATAACACCAACAACCGAAATAACTAAACTCAAACCTAATCCACAACCAGAAATAAAATCATTAAAATTACAGAAAGTTATAGTAAGATTAAAAGATAAATATAGATGTTTAGATAATACTAATAAATATTATAAAACGGTTGGTTATATTTATTTTTAGAAAAAATGATTATAAAACCTAATTTTATTTTTGTAAATAATAAATAAATGATAATCGAGACATCGATTATTATATTTGTTATAGTTCAAACTATTTTAGCAATGATAAATAAAAGAACGAATATAAATAAAAACAATTATGAAAAATATAAACTCATTGATATTATTAATAATAATTTAGACGATGATAATATCGATGAAAATATAATGAAATTATTGTCATATTATAATTATGAAGGACATATATTATTAACGCGGGTTAAAAATGATTTGATAAGAAATAAACAATATAGACTGAAAAGACAATTATTTGACAAAATAAGAAGATCGAATGATAGACAAATGATTAGAATTGAAATAAGTTCTATTAAAAACAGAATGAATATTTATAAATATAAACTTAATACTGTTTTTGCAAGATTAAAAAACGAAATTAATATTAATATCAATTTAACTAAAATTTGAAAAAAATGAAATTAGTTATTATTATTTTTTTCATTGCAAATGATAGCAACTGACCATTCACCACCAATAACAGCATGTAAGGGCGTATTTATGCTTTTAAAACTTAATAAAATCTTATTTCTTATAATTGTTTTATCAATAATTGTAATTTTTATATCACTCCTTGTTGGTTTGTGTAAAATTATATATTACATAATAGTAATTATTTTTAATTTATTTATCAAAAGAAATAAAAAAATTATTGGCGAATGTTGCATTTGTTTAGAACCAATAACAGAAGATAATAAAATAACAACAGAATGTAATCATACATTTCATGATAAATGCATTGCAAAAATGTATGATTATAACATTAATAATAATAGATGTCCGCTTTGTCGAAGATCTATCTAAAAGAAAAATAAAAAAAGGTTTTTTTGTTTTTGTTTTTATTTAAGTTGCAACAACGGCGGCAGCTGCAGCATTTTTTGCACTAAGTGATGGGAAATGATGGGAAATTAGACGTTGGAGAATGAAAAATGTAACCTCTTCATCGTTGTTGATCTTAAGGATCTTCTTTAGTTTTTCATCAGGAAGAATGACACGACGATTAGTTGGCTTATTTAGATTATGTTCTTTTACATAGGCATTAATATATCGGGTGATATCAGTTCGTGATTTTTCAGTTCCATGAGGAACACCGATAAAATCACAGAGTTCGTCAGAAATCTTATTTGGCTTAGCAAAACCCGATGGGGATTTTCGCGCATTCTCGCGTTTCTTTTGAATACGCTCAACTACTTTTCGGAGTTTGTCATGTTCCTTAAGAACTGGTTTTAGTGAGCTTTGAATATCCTTAAGAAGAACGGCAAGAGCACTGATTTTATCTGCTAGAACTTGAACCGCGTTTTCAGTTGCTGATGGAACTTCTGCACCATCTTCACCAGAAACGGCAACAGGAGCTGCTGGCACAGCCTCTTCAGTCTTAGCAGCGGCGACAGTAGCGGCTTTAGTAGCTCGTGGTTTTTTTGCAGCAGCTGCTGCAGCGACAGGTTCGGCAACTTTAGCAACGGCGACAGGTGCTACTACTACTTCTTTTACTGGTTCATCGGCAACTTTAGTTTTTGCATCAGTAGCAGGGGCAACGGTTTGTTTTTTTGGAGCAGCGGGCATTTTTTATATTTGTATATAAATAATAAAGCTTTATATAAATTTCAGTTTGTCAAATATTTTAATGATAGTATTTTTATCATTATCAGTAAGTTTATTCCAATCTTTTTTATCAATAGGAATATAAATGAAATTACATATAAAATTGCCATTATTAATTCCCAAACCTTCAATAATATATTTATTTGTGAAAGGTTCGATTTTTATTATTAAAATTTCTTTATTTAAATAAACATGTTCTCTAATATTTCCGGTTAAATATTCAGCGGTTGTTATAATCATATCATGAATAATATCTATACTATTATTGCTGTTAATTCTATGATAATAAGTATTGTTGGAAGAAGATGCTAAACTCAAATTAAATATTATTTCGTGTTCGATATCATTATCGTCAATATGATTAATAACAACTTTAGGAAACTTTTTGCAATCTAAATCAATAAAAATAGGATCTACAATATCTTTTAAAAATATTCTTATTTTCTTCTTATTTTTGCTAAAATACTCATTATAACTAATTTCTAGATTAAAAGAATGGATTATTGCTTTATTCGCCGGTTTCATCATTACATTAACAAAATCTTTAAACAACTTACTATTAATAATATAATCAAAAGTTTGTTCCCAATTATCATAATTAAGTTCTTCGAAATCGTTATTGAGAAGTTGGTTATATGCGTTGGTTGCTTCGGTAAATTCTTTAACTTTGATTTTCTTTTCTTCTGGATCAGTAATATTATTTAATTTATCGGGATGGCATTTTAATGCAATTTTTCTATAAGCCTTTTTAATTTCGTCTATGGTTGCATTATTACTTATATTCAAAATTTCATGTGGATTTGAAAACATTTTATATTTAAAACAATAATATTTTTTAAATATAAATGAATAATTTAAATGATTACATAGATATTTGTATTGGGTCTAATGGTGCCCATTATGATGTCTCTAAAGTTATTTACGAATTGATAAAAGACAAATTTAATTATTGTGGTAAAAATATATGGAAATATATAGATGAAAATGGCGAAAATATAATTGACGAAAAACAAATCAAACTTAAAAATGTATTAAAATCGACCGTTATCAATACATTTATAATTAGAAGTAATTATTGGGATGATAAAGCAATAGGACAAAATGATATTAATATCGCGTTAGATAATCAAATTAAATCAACGACATTATTACAAATTGCAAATAAATTGAAAGAAGATAAATATTTAAATTGTATTATCAAAGAATTAAAACAATTTTTTAATAATATAATAGATGATTGAAAAAATTAAACAAGAAATTGTTGAATTTGTTGGCAATTGGTATATTAACTATTTACGAACATTAGATAAAATTATTGAATATAAGAAAGGTAATATAACTTTTCATGTTTTAATATCATCAACCGATAAAAACTCAAATAAAAATAAAGATATTATTCTTAAAAATCTAAATAGAATGCATAAATTTACAAATAACTCAAAAGTCGATGTTTATTTGTCTCTGTCACCATTTAAAAAACAATTTAATGAAAATCCTAAAATACCTTTGTCAAATTTTAATGTAAATAGTGGTTTGACTATTGTAAATATTTATGGAAAACCAATAGACAAAAAAATTTATATATTAAGACAAGAAGAATGCGGAAAGGTAATGTTTCACGAGTTTATTCATCATATGCCCGAAATACATTCAACATTTTCCCAATTTAATATTAAGAGATTACAAAAACATTTTAATATAAAATCTGACATTGATCCTAATGAAGCTATTGTTGAATTTTGGGCAACTGTTATGTTTTTAAAACAAATTAGCGAAGAAACAAATAAAGATTTTTACGAATTATTCAAAGAAGAATTAAAATATTCATTATATAAATCAAATCAATTGTTTGAATTACAGAAAAAAAATAATGGTATATGGTATGATAGCACTCATGTCTATTGTTATATAATTTTCAAAACAATTATTATGTATAATTTATTAGAATTTCAGAAAATATATACATTCCCTTATAATAATACTGTATTAACCGATTTTTTTATTAAATATTCGAAATTACCTAAGATAACATCTAATCCAACTAATAAACGGTCTGATAATTCTTTATGTTTTATGGTTAATAGCGATGAATAATTGTTTTTTTTAATTCAAATTGAGTAAATAAACAGATTGATCTATATTAGCCAACATTTCATCAATTATATTTTGTAGTTCTGTAGCTTTATTTACACCGGTTCTTATTTTTTTAATATTGTCGTGCTGTATTTGAAGATATTCGATAATATTTTGACAATTGCTTGTTGCTGTTATGGTTATATTAAAATGTTGAATTGGTTGTAATTTATATTTACCTATATAAGCTTCAATAAATTTATCGATATTATCTGATAAAACAGAATGTAATTTATCTAATGCTACATGGGCCGAATAACTCTTAACCGACCAATGAAATAATTTGATCTGTGCCAACAATCCTAAAAAATACTCACTATAAACCTGCATTATTTATATTAATATAAAACATAAATATTAAAGATAAAAATAATGTCAATAGAAGATATAACTTATTTACGACAAAATAGTATTAAACAAACAATTGTTATTTTAATTGATAGCAAAAATAGAAATTTTGAATTATATCCGGATCCTAGTAATTATGTCGTTGAATTTAATGTACCTTTTAAAAATGTTATAGGTTTCGATATTATCGATACTAGTATTCCTAGAACTATGTATTCTATAGATAAATATAATAATACTCTTTATTATTATATTCATACAGATACGACAACAACTATAGATGATTTTATAAATAACGAAATTAATATCGATGCTGCAAATTATGATCCTACTTATAATGGTAAATTCAAAGTTTTTAATATGTCTTATGCTGATTATTCTCTAGCTACGTTTGTAATTCATTTTAATGAAGAAATTAAAAATTCTATAAATGACAATGATATTGAATTAAAAGCAGCCGGTTTAACAGATCCTACCGAACTTACAGATACCATACAATTTACTTGCACTCATCCATTTATTTTTAATATGTATGATAGCACATTGGCCGAGACATTAGGATTTAATATGTTAATAAAAAAAGAAGATCATAATATCAAATATTCTTATTATAATAAATTGACAATTAAAAAACCTATAATAACACCTGGAGACGATAATATTAAATACAGTAATATAATGCAATCTATGCGATTATATATAAGTTTTTATGATGAAACAATAACTAATTCAAAACTGAAAAATAGAATAATTGCACCCGGTATGGTTTGTTTTACAGGTGAAAAATATATTATTATGAGATCACCAGAAATAGAAGAACATGCTTTTGGATCATTAGCTTATACTAATAATAATTTAGGAATAGCTAAATTTCGCACAAATAGTTTAGGTTTTAATGATGAAAAATTGTATATTACAAAAATCCCAATTAGAGAATTTCACCCAATTGGCAAATTAGCTAAATTAACAGTAAAATTTGAAACTGCTGATAAAAATTTATATGATTTTAAAGGCGTTAATCATAATATAACATTAGCTATTTATTATTATGAACCTAAATTTACGATAAATCATTTTAATTCAATTTTAAATCCTAATTATACTGATAATTTTAATAATTATAAATACACTAACGACGAACAAGAAATAATCAACGAAAATGACGAAGACGAAGATGATATAGTCGAAAACGAAAATGAAAATTTTTCAAGAGATAATATTAATATCTATAGAAAAATGGAACAAAAATACAATTACAATTTATAATATTTATTTCATATTCTTATTACATTGTTGTATATATGCTATCATATTGTCTAAATTTTCTCGTGTAAAAGTTCCACTATCAATCATCTTTTGTATATCATCGGTTGATAATTCATTTGTATTAATTTTTTTTATTAAATCCACTTCAAACGGTTTTAATGATGTTACACTACCACAAGTCGCAGTTTCTGTTTTAGTTTCTGTTTTAGTTTCTGTTTTAGTTGCTGGTTCAGTTGTTGGAGGAGTTGTTTTAGTTGCTGGTTCTGTTGCGTCAGTGAATTTTTCTATATATCTGTATTTTTGGAATTGGCATCCAAATAGAATAATAAATAATATAGATAATGCTAATACTAAGGATATTAAATTTAATATATTATCATAATAGGCCATTTAAACTTCTCTTTCTGTATTTATTATAAGATTTTAAAAAAATATTAATTCTTTATTATAGATATATACAAATACAAATGACTGAATTAAATATTGCATATTCTTTTAATGGAGGTGGGGGTGGAGGTGGAGGCGGTAATGATTTAGATGATAATTCTGCTTTGGATTATCATCAAGAAACACAACAACCTCAACATCAACAACAACCACAACCACCACAACAACAACCACAACAGCCGCCACCCCAAATACAACAAGCGCCTATTTATTATCAACCACCGATAACCGTTCAACAATCATCACCACCTCCAATGAGAAAACAATTATATCAATCAGCACCGCAATATTCATTCTGGGATAGAATGATGTTATCTCGTAATGATGTATTTAAACTAATATTATTATCTTTTGTTGTTGTGTTGGGAATATCAATTGAAAAATTAGGAAGTCATTATATAAATACTTATTTGACTGATAATATATTATCGCCAATACAAGAATTTATTGTTCGTTTAAGTTATCCATTATTGATATTTATATTTTTATGGATAATTAAATCTTTATAAAATAGATATTATTAATGAATTTGAAGGAATTATATAAATATATTAAACCAATCATTGATATTTATTTTTATAAATATTTTGGTGAAAAACGAGATTTCATAATTAATATGATAAAAATTTTAGATGTAAAATCTAAACCTGAAACAACGCAAGAAGGCGGTTTTGATTGCGAATTAATAAACAAAATCTATTATTATGTATTGTTTAGCGTATTTATATTATTAATAATATGGATTTTATATGATACTTTCCAGAAAAATTATAAATCTATATCACATAGAATAGGACTTTTAATTAAAGATCAAATAAGACTAAAAGATATACCGGAATTCAAACAAATCGAATATATCTTTTATTTTACTGAAAATTTTTCTTTAAATATAGATTTGACTTTATATTTAGTATTTATAGCAGTAATATTATATATAGCATATAAATTTAATAATATGGAAATAAACGAGGTATATATCGAATTTAATATGCTATTACCTATTTTATTTATAATGATGGTATTAGGTATTGCATATTT
>Ga0214923_10006148_pt1 | contig 13616 bp, 8 predicted proteins | sample LL1510_MetaG_FD_177993 | JGI IMG/M metagenome (GOLD analysis project Ga0214923, IMG submission 177993) | Freshwater microbial communities from Lake Lanier, Atlanta, Georgia, United States - LL-1510 | ecosystem: Environmental > Aquatic > Freshwater > Lake | place: USA: Georgia | collected 2015-10-15 | reverse complement strand
TTTGTATTATTTGTATTATTTGTATTATTTGTATTATTTGTATTATTTGTATTATTTGTATTATTTGTATTATTTGTATTATTTGTATTATTTGTATTATTTGTATTATTTGTATTATTTGTATTATTTGTATTATTTGTATGATTATAATTTAAACAGTGTATAAAACTTGATAAATTCATAAAACTTCCTGTTTTTAATATATCAAGATTTTTACATTTTAATAAATTAGAACATTTTTTTTGTTTTATAATTAAATTTAAATTATCATTGTTATAATTAAATTCAATAGGTAAACCTATTGGATTTAAAGAATTGAAATATTTATTATTTGTATGATTATAATTTAAACAGTGTATAAAACTTGATAAATTCATAAAACTTCCTGTTTTTAATATATCAAGATTTTTACATTTTAATAAATTAGAACATTTTTTTTGTTTTATAATTAAATTTAAATTATCATTGTTATAATTAAATTCAATAGGTAAACCTATTGGATTTAAAGAATTGAAATATTTATTATTTGTATTAATATCTGCACCAGAAGGTTTTTTTCTATTATTATTTAGAAATTTTTCTTCAATATCACTTGTTATCAAAGTATAATTATAAGATTGATACTCCTTAGATTCTTGATACTCTTCTTTTTCATAAATGAAATGTGCAGGAAACAAAATTCTTATGTCATTTTTTGCTATTTTTCTAAATTGAGTTATGTCATCCAAAACATACCATGTATTATTAAATTTTGAAAAGGTTCTATAATGTCCTCCTGAACCATCTTCTAAACTACCATTATATTCAACAAATGATTTTAAATTATATTTGTCTCCATTACGCAAAGTTATTTGTTCAGGTAAATATTTAAATAAGTTTAAACGGATAAACGATAAAGAGTTATCATTCTTCGGATCAGTAGTTCTATTTGTTGTAAATAAAATTAAGTTGATATTATCATTTAAAATGTAATATGTTTGGTCAGGATTTTTATAAGCTACATTATTATTATAGTTTGGGTCTAGCAAATCGTCGCTTTTAAATAAAATAAATTTATCTACCCATTTTTGTAATTCTATTTTTTGATTATTTTGCACCCAGCTAAATGTTATACCTCCAGGAGAAAAATTGTCAAATATACCTCCTTTAGTCTTAGTATCTTCATTGTAATAATTACTGCTATACAATTTAGTTTCTGGATTATATTTTGGTTGTAATTCAAACAATATTTTTAAAATATTCGTAAATATTAAATATGCATCATATTGTTGTATAGAGTCTTGTTGGTATTCAAAATCAATTAAACCATAAACTTCTTTTAATAATATTATAAAATCCTTATTTATTGTTAAATCACATTTAAAATTATTAAAAACAGATTCAATAAAATAATATAAATAATTAAATTCTGAAAATTTTTTTTTCTGTCCATGATTATCAACAAATTTCATTTCTATGAAAGGTTTATTCTTATTATTTTTTTGGGATTCTAAAAAATCCTCAAACAATTCATAAAAGAATGGTGATGATTTTAATAATTGTATATAAGACGCAAACCAGCATGAATTTCCAGAATTACTATAATTATACATACATATTTCAGTATCTTTACCTCCATTATATTTTTTTTGACCACCAAAGAAACTAAATAAACCTCCTCCATAAACACTCATTTTAAAATTTGAATAGTTTATAAGTAATTATAAGTAAATCAAATTTTAAAATATTAAAGGCGTTATAAATTATATAGTATTATATATTAATATACTTTATATATAATAAAAAAAATAATTTTAAAAAATAAAATGGAAAATATAATTTCATATTTAAATTACAAAAAAATTATTCCAACAAGATTAGATATATTAGATAAAACAGAATATAATAAAATTTCTAATGATATTTTAAAAGAAAACCCTATATATTTTCTTCCATGTTATGTTCATGAAGAACAAATACAAGATGAAAAATATAAACAAGCATTATATAAAATTATATTAATGGGTGTATTACAAGATGGAAGGCGCTCAAATTTAATTATAGATGATATTGAACCATATTTTGAAGTTATGTTAGAAAAAACAAAACATTATACTGTTGTAGATGAAGATTATAATTCTTTATTAGAGCAAGTAGGCGAAAATATTAAACTTACAGATGAACAAACTAAAATGCTAAATAATATTTTATGCATATTAGAAAATGAAGTAGATAAAAAAAGTAAAAATTATGCTAGACCTTTAAGATATGAAATAATTAAAGCTAAACCATTTAAATTATATCGTGAAGAAACAGTTCCATTTGTAAGATTTTATTATAATAAACTTAAACCTAGATCAACAGCATTAAATTTATTAAGCAATTATAATACTACACATGATGATAAATCTTGTTATTATCGTGTAGTTTGTCGAGATTTACAAATTTCATTAAGCACATGGATAGAAATATCTAAATATAAAATTGATAAAATCAACTTACTTAAAGATAAAGCATTTCGCGTTAATTATAATAATATTAAACCATTAGATGTAATACCTGAATTTTTAAAAAAAGATAAAACTATGAGTATGTCATGGGATATAGAAACATATACTCCAGATCCTTCAGGAAATTTACCAAGTCCAAATAATAAAGAAGATAAAATTATTTGTATAGGTTTAACATTTCAATGGGTTAATTCTCAAAAATCATTTTTACGTATATGCTTAATAGAATATCCTTGTTATGCTAAAGAAGACACAATAAATATTATATGTTGTAATGAAATAAATATGATAAAAATGTTTGGTAAAATATATAAATTATTACAACCTGAAATAATTCAAGGGTTTAATGATAGTTCTTATGATTGGGACTGGGTAATTAAAAGAGCCTCACAAACAACAGGACTATTAACTGAATTAGCAGATGATTTTTCATTTATTAACCCTTGGTTTCAATATAATGATAAATTAATTTTAGAAAAATATTTTAAACAAGAACAAGTAAAAGTAGAAGCAGATACATATACTAAAGGTTATGCTTTAATGCTTAATGGATATATTCCAGTCGATGTAAGAACAATATTTAGACAATTATATCCAACTGCAGAACAATCTAGTTTAAAATTTTATCTGTCTCAAAATAAATTAGGTGGAAAAGAAGACATGCCTATTCATATATTATTTGATATTTATAAAAGAATGAATAATTTTATGATAGAAAATAATTATGAAATTCAATCAAAAATAGAAAGCAAAATAGTTAATCCTGAAATTAAAGATCAAGAAACATATGAAAAATTAAAAGCAGAATTAGGCGATATAGCTTTTTACTGTGTTGTTGATGCTGATAGATGTCACGATTTAATGAAAATTCGCTCTGTATTTATGGACAAACGTGAAGTAAGTAAATTAGCTTATTGTAGTTTGTATGATGCTTTTTATCGTGCTAATGGTATGAAAGTTAGAAATTTAACTATATCTATTGGACAGCGTTTTCCATTTAATATTAGATTTACAAATAAAGTTAATAATAGTAATTTAGAAGAAGGTAAATATCCTGGTGCATATGTATTTCCACCAAAAAAAGGATTAAAAACTTCAAAATTATCATTTGAAGAGCGTATTCAAAAATGCAATTATTATAAAAATAATCCTAAAAGAAATAATAAATATAAAGAATGGGAAAATATAACTAATGAAGAATTAGAATATTATAAATTAATAGTTGAAAAATATGGTGCGACAAAAACACAAAGCGAAATTAAAGAAATAGAAAATGAAGAAAAAAAATTACTACCAAATAATTTAAAAGAATTTTTATTAGAACATATTGGAAGACCTATAGCAGGGTTAGATTTTAGCTCACTATATCCTTCTTTAATTAGAACATATAATTTATCACCTGAAATGTGTATAAAAGATCCAAATGAACAAATAAATAAAACTAAAAAATTAGCTCGCGAACAAGATGAAAAAAATATAAAAATAACTAAAGTGGATTTTCAATTTAACGAAAAAAGAAAATTAGCATATTTTATTCATCATAATAATATTTATGATATTCATGACCCTAATTTTAAATTTGGTGTTTATCCTTATATTTTAGACGACTTATTTAAAAAAAGATCAATACTTAAAAAAGAAATGGAAAAATATAATCATTTAAAAGAAGAAATGGAAGCTAAACATGAAATTAAAAATCTAATTACAATGCCTGAATATGAAGATATTATATTTAATAAAAATTATTTAAACAGTAAGCAAAATGCACTTAAAGTATTTATGAATACATTTTATGGAGAATGTGGTAGTAAAATTTCGCCCTTTTTCGTTTTAGAAGTTGCCGGTGGTATTACTTCATATGGTAAAACTAATATAAAAAAAGCCGAAGAATGGGTTAAAAATTTAGGCTGTAATATTTATTATGGTGACACTGACTCAATATATATATCTATGCCTGAAAATAATTTTCATGAATATGATAAGAAATTTTATACTGGTCAAATAACTAAATTAGATTATTGGACATTTTTAGTTAATAAATCTTTTACTGTAATTAAAGATGTAATGAATAATGTAAATAATAATTTTAAAAATGATAATGGAACTACATTTTTAAGTATGGCATATGAAGAATTTTTATATGTTGTATTATTTGCTGCTAAGAAAAAATACTATGGAATAGAACATAAAAATATTGCTAACTTCAAACCTAAAGATATTTTTACTAGGGGACTAGAAGTAAAAAAACGCGGTGTTAGTAATTTTCTTAGAAAAGAATTTACTGATATAATGTGGAAATCATGTAGTCCAGATAATATACATGATATTATTGAATTAGTATTAGATAAAATAGATAATATTTATAATTCTAATATAGACTTAAAAAATAATATTGCTGATTTTGTTCAGTCTGATGCTTATAAACCTGCTAAAAAAAATGTTAAGGTTCATACATTTGTTGATAGAATGAAAGCAAGAGGAATTGAAATTAAACCAAACGAAAGATTTGAATATGTGATAGTAAAAAGATATCCATATAAATATGATACAAGAGGTCGAAAAGAAGAATTATCAATTGGTGATAAAATGGAATTAATTGATGTCGCTATAAAAGAAAATTTAGAAATCGACTTAGACCATTATATGAAAAATAGTATTAATGGGCAACTTGCTAGATTAATAGCTTATCATGAAATGTTTCATGTTGAAGCAGAACCAGATGAATTAGCAGTTGCTGAAACTAAAATATATGATAATGCATGTAAATATATAGAAAATTATTGCAAACAATATTATTCAAATTATAAAAGTGTAGGAACTGTTTATAAAACTATATTTAATAAAACTAATTCTACAACCAGAAAGAATTTAAAAAAATATGATGGATTTACTGCAAATTTATTAACTAGTAATATTGATGAAGAAATAGATATATGGTTTGAAAAATATGCTGAAAAAAATGCTGAAAGTAAAATTAAAGAAATTAAAAAGCGAAAAAGTTATGGAGAAACAAAATTATTAGAAGAATTGAATGATTATGTTAAAGAAAATCCAAATAAAGAAAAAAATAAAGCTAAAAAAGAAAAGTTTTATTATTTAGAAAAAATATATTGTGATAATAAACTTGTTAAATCATTATATAATAAACGACTTGATACACATAAAAAACATATGAATATTTTAAGAGATAAACTTAAATCAAAAAAACATGTATTACTTAATATTTTTAATTTTCATAATGGTCATATAAATAAAATTATTAATGAACTTAAGTCAATAGTTAATATACCTGATGATTATTATAAACCTACTTATGGTGAAATAGAAAGTAAGTTGGATAATTTAGACAATAGTAATTTAGATAATGATATTAATTTGGATAATTTAGACAATAGTAATTTAGATAATACAATTAAGTTGGATAAGTCAAATAAGTTAGAAAAGACAAACAAGACAAATAAGACAAACAAGTTAGACGATTTAGAAAATTTAGATGACCATGAAAATGAAAAAGACAAAATAAATATAGAATTAAAAATAAAAACAGAAAATATTATTAATGAATATAAATTAGATAAAAAAATTATTTCATATAGTGAAAAACTATTTCAAGATAAAGAAAAAATAAATGACTTAAATATTATAAAAGATATTTATAACGAAATGCATAGTTCATTTATGTTTATTAAAAAAACAGAAAGTTTAATTAATGCATTAAAAAATTATAGAAATAATTTAATAAATTTTATTGATACTCCAGAAAATATAGAAGAAGTAAAAAAAAATGATATTAATAATTGTTTAGATAATGTAATGAAATTACAAAATTTATAAAACAAAAAAAATTATACTAATAAATTTTAATTTAAAGGTCCTTATAAAAAATATAATTTATATATTTAGATAAAAATTATTTTTTGTTTTTTGTAATATTTATAATATTTGTAAATTAGTCAATTAGTATATATATAAATTATTCAATTAGTAAATTATTAAATTATTAAATTATTAAATTTATAAATTAATATCTATACAAATTAGTAAAATAACATACTTATTATTTTATTTTCATAATTATTATAAATTAGCATATTAATAAAAAATATATAAATTAGCATAAATTAGTATTACAAATAAAATATAAATATGAAAATTATTACTATTAAAATTAAAATTATTCAACTTACAATTGGAAATGACGATAAACTGGCATTTGATCTTTTGAGAATGAAACATCTTGACGAGCAGACGCTTCAATACCAGGATGATCAGTGTAGTTAGGCTTTCTTAATCCTATCCAACTAACAGGAAGATCACCTAAATCGTCACGTTCTGATTGCATAGATGCACCACTAGTTGTATGGTTCATATCTTGTATCCATTGATTATGTGAGTCATAAACTGATCTTTCTAAACCAAGATAACGAGCGACATCATTATAATCTCCATATCCTCTCATATCCATAACTACATCGTCAGCACGATTATTGTAGTCTCTATTTCTTTGTGCTGTTCCAAAATAACTATAACCACCACTTGCTAATGCTCGACCCATTTGACCAGTATCACTTCTTTGAGGTGAAACAGATCCACGATCATCTTCACGATTAACATATCTTGGTAAATTTAAACTATCATTATTTCTAACTAAGTAACGTCTTGGCATTCCATATTGCATTTCTTTATTTTCATTTTTATTTTTCCAACAAACTAATAATAATATTGCTATAACTATAACAGCAATAACTAAACTTAATAATACATAGTCAGTTTCTGGCATTTTTTTTAAAAATTAAATATATGATAAATATAAATTAATTAGAATTAATATATAATAACATATAAAAAAAATATTATAAAAATTTAATAATATAAATTTAATAATTTTGATTTTTGTTTTTTTGCAGTTTATATTTTTTATAAATTTTATAATTTTTTTAAATTATGAATAACTTAGTAATTATGAATAACTTAGTAATTATGAATAACTTAGTAATTATGAATAATTTAGTAATTATGAATAATTTAGTAATTATGAATAATTTAGTAATTATGAATAACTTATTAAATTATAAACGTATTTTTTTATAAATTGTTCTTAAACCTTTTATTTCATTAACATTAATTATATTTTCATTAATATGAAATTTAATATTGTTAATCATGTTATCAGGATTTGATTTATCAGAAATAATTTTATTGTCTATATATGTTTTTGTTTTTGTAGTTTGACTTAAATTATTTAATTTATTTAATTTATTAAACTTATTTAATTTATTTAATTTATTAAACTTATTTAATTTATCTAAATTACTATTATCTAAATTACTATTATCTAAATTACAATTAATATCACCACTGCCCAAATTACTATTGTCTAAGTTACTATTAATATTATCACCACCCAACTTACTATTGTCTAAATTGTCTAAATCATTTTGTTGTTCATCTTTTTTTTCTTCTTGTTTAATTATATCTCCATTTTTTGTTATCATATATTCTACTAAATATTTATATACACTTTCGCATTTCATAACTTTTAACATTATTTTTTTTGCTTCTTTTAGTTTTGGTTCTTGTTTATTTAAAATTAAATTTTCAATAAATTCATCAGTTAATAAACAGAATTTTTTTAAATTATTAATATTTTCAAAATTATTTATACAATTTAAAAATCCTTCAGAATTATTAGCTAATTGAATTGAATTAGTTAGCATATGAGCAAAAATAGCAGCTTCATCATTTAAATAATATCTTGAATATAATACAAATCTTTGACATATTAAATCATAAATATAACTATAATCTTTAATATTAAAACACCAAACACCATTAATAATAGTTGTATTATTTAAAACATCAACAATATTAAATTCTGTATTATTTTGTATTCCTAATTTTTGACTATCGCGTAATATATAATCCATTTTATCAACATCAAGATAACAAATATTATTATTTACGATTTGTTCAATACCTTTAGTATATTTAATTTTACCTGATTGAAAATATTCATTATATTTTTCTGGAAAATATTTTATATATTTTTTAGTATCTATAAAATATTTTATTAATTCTATATATTTTATTAATTCTATATATTGACCAATTAATTTATTTTCGTTATTTGAGTTTAAATTATTAATTATATATTCTACTATATACATACTACGAACTTCATGAACAGCATAATTGTTTTGAATTCCTATTTCTTCTAATAAATGGTCAAAACTATGACTATATGCTCCATGACCAATATCATGACATAATCCAGCAATTTCGACACAAATTTTTTCTATACAATTAATATTAATTTTTTCGCTTAAATTATTTACTGCAATTCTTGATAAATATGCTACACCTATAGAATGTTCATATCTTTTATGGTCTGCATTTTTATTTTTAAAATGAATACTACCTAATTGATTAATTTGTTTTAATCTTTGAAAAAATGGATGTTGAATAATTTGATATGATATATTAGATAATTCTACAATACTATAAATATAATCACTTAATATTATTGTTTCTTCTTGAATATTTTGAATAGACATTTTTAATAGTTAAGAGTTAAGAGTTAAGAGTTAATAGTTAAAAATTAAGAGTTAAGAGTTAATAGTTAAGAATTAAGAGTTAAAAATTAATATGATTTTATATTATTTTATAATATAATTTTCAATTTTTATTATTAGAAAAGAAATATGTATCACATAACATCCAAGCTATATAATATCCTACTTGTATAATTATACTTAATAAAATTATTATTAATATTATAATAATTGAACTATAACTATCAAGTGATGTTTTAAATTTATTTAAAAATGTATTATTTAAATTTGTGTTTGTTGTGTCTGTCATATTTGTATTAGTTGAAGTAGATGACATTATATTTTTATAATTTTATTTATATTTTATGTTATTTATATAATACTTTATTATATTTTTTTAAAATTACTTAAAATTTACTTAATTTATTTCTATCTAAAATCATAAAATGTATTCCAACTGGAAATAAAACCATAATAGATATCAATAATAATATTGTAGGTGTTTTTAAATTTTCAGGATATGAAGGCATAAAATAACATAATATTAAAGCTAATATAATAATTATATTAAATACAATTATGAAATTTGTGATTTTTTTCTGTTCAATAAAGGGCATTATATAATTTTTTTATATATTTTATATATTTTATATATCTTAGTTTATTTATTTTACAAATTAGTAAAAAAATTAATACTACAAAATATTATACTAAAGTATTATTATTGCAGGGATGTGACTAAAGTATAATTACAAATTTAAATTACTAAAGTATAAATTACTAAATAAATTACTAAATATAATACTAAAGTATAATACTAAAGCATAAAACTAAAGTATAAATTACTAAATAAATTACTAAATATAATACTAAAGTATAAATTACTAAATATAATACTAAAGTATAATACTAAAGTATAAAAACTACAGTATTATACTAAAGTATTATACTAAATTATTATTATTGCAGGGATGTGACTAAAGCATAATGAAAAAATATAAATTACTAAAAGTATAAATTACTAAAGTATAATTATTACAGGGATGTGACTAAAGCATAATTTGAGAAACTAAATAACCTAATCATACAAATAGTGATAAAATCTATATACATATTTTATTGGTATATATGTCCAATCAATTCCATCATTATCAATTTTTATAGTTTGAATATTTGAATTTATATTTACTTCATATAAATTATGTGCTAAATCATCAAAAAATACTACTTCTTTTTCTTTTATATCAGGATAATCTAATATTATTTCTTTTATTATTTGTAATTTTGTTTTTTCACGAGTAAAATAAATTTCATCAAAATATTTTTCTATATTTAATAATTTACAAATTTTATCAGCTTCTAAATTAAAACTAACTAAATATATTTTAATATCATGTCTATATAATGTTTTTAAAATATTTAAACTATCTTTATATAAATTTTCTCCATTCCATAAAGTTTGATCTAAATCAAATATTGCAATTTTAAATTCAAATTCAAAACCTACTTTTGTTTTATTATCTAATGTTCTTAAAATATTATTTTCTTTTATTTCATTATTAATATATAAATTGTTTAAATTAATTAAGTTAGTTGGGTTTAGTTGTGTATTTTGTGTGTTTAAATTATTTAAACTACTTAAATTATTTAAATTACTTAAATTATTTAAACTACTTAAATTCATTATTTTTTATAAAATATATAAATTATAAACTAATATACTAATATATAAATTATATAAATTATAAACTAATATACTAATATAAAAATTATATAAATTATATAAATTATAAACTAATATACTAATAAACTAATATAAAATTTAATGAGAATTTTATGTTATGAGAATTGTTGTAGTAACATAAAGTATAATTCTAAAAATGAAAATAAAAATAATAATTATATAGATAGTAATAATAGTAGTCAAAATTCAAATACATCAAATATGTCAAATACATCAAATATGAACAAAAAATATAATTTAGGTTTAATAGTAGTTCATATTAATAAAAATATTGGCAGTGGGTTGGGATTAAAAAATGATGCAATTTTATATAATAAATATTTGAAGCATGATTGGAATATATTATTTATTTCTCCTTATACATTAAATGAAAATGAAGAAAAAGAAAGACGAAATACAATAAATAAATGTAATGTTATTATTGGATTTGAAGAAATGGGCGACGAAAAATTAATTTCATATTTAAAAAACAAACATAATAAAATTAAAATATTAGTGCCTAATCTTGAAGTTATGGATAATAATCCTAAACTTAAATGGTATGAAACTATTAAAAATGTAGATATGTTAGATATTATAATTAGCAAAGTGCCATGTTTAAATAATTTAATAGAAAAATTTATACAAAAAACGGCAGTTGGACAAAATAATAAATCAATAATTGAAAATGATGAAACTAAAATTCAATTTAAAAAATTAGAACAAAAAAATATTAAAAATATTAAAATATTAAATTTAGGTCATATTTGCGCTCCAAATAAATTATTAGACGATGAAAAAATATATAATGATGAATTTTATAATTGTGATGAAAGAAAAAATATAATTCATTTTGCTGGTTCTTCACCATGGAAAAATACATATGAAAATTGTTTAGCTGGTTTAGAAATATTAAATAGATTTAAATTAAATAAATTAATTATAAAAATTACTAGTTTTAAAGATGGAAAATTTTTAACTGATAAAATAGATAACTTTGATAAATTACAAAAATTATGTGACGAAAATAAAGATAAAATTGAGTTAATAATGAATGATGTAATTACAGATATAGAAAAATATAATTTATACAAGACATGTAGATTAGCTTTATGTTGTTCTTATGCAGAAGGGTTTGGTCATTATATTATTGAAGCTGCTTATTATGGTTGTTTAATTATAACGACTGATGGAATTCCTATGAATTGTTTATTGACTAAAAAAAATACATTTGAATTGGCAAAACCAGAAAAGCAAAAAAGATTAAACTATGGAATTAAATATATAACTAATGCGAATGAAATTGTTATTGCTGCAAATAGATTAAATATTATGGATTATAATAAAGACAAAATTAATGATTGTATTGAAAATTATAATATATTAAAAAATAAATTTAAAAAAAATATAAAAATATTTTCTGCTGTTTTAAAAATATTAGTTGAAAATATTTATAAGTCATACGAAACAAAAGAAATTGATTTAGCGCCTGTAAAAATTGGTTCTAAGGATTTATTAAATAGTAAATTTTCAAATAGTAAATTTTCAAATAAACTAACTATACATCATGATAAAATTTTGAATAAAAAAATTATATTTTATAATCCTTTGTGGTTAGACAATAGTTTAGGTAGTTTGGTTAGTTTGGTTAAATTAGACAATAATTTGGTTAGTTTAGAAAATAAAAATAAAAATGATGAAATTGAAAATGATGAAATTGAAAATCAAATTGAAAATCAAATTGAAAATCAAATTATACAAGGTGGAAATACAAATAAATTAAATATAATATACCATTTTAATTCACCAAAAATAAATTGTTTAATAGCAAGAAAATATTTAATATTAGAAAATCAAAAAAATAAATCCATAGAAGATAAAAAAAATATATTAACTAAATATATAAATTTAATTGTAAAAAAATATAAATATATATTAATAAGTAGTTTAGGCAGTTTAAGTAGTTTAGAAAGTTTAAATTCTAATATTAATAATTTAGTTGATAGTTTGTATTAATAGTTTTAGTTTGTATATTAATAGTTTATAATAATTGATAATAATTTATATCAATAGTTTATAATAGTTTATAATAATTTATAATAATTTATATTAATTGATAATAATTTATATCAATAGTTTATAATTTATACAAAATATACCCAATCAATACACAATTTATATATAATTTATTTTTTCTATTTCTAAATTATCTAAAACAAATCCATCATAAAATAAATATATAACACCTAATCCAGTATAATTCGTATTAAATACATTATTTATATATTTTATTAATATTGTTTGTCTTTCTTTTTTTGGTATATTTTTGTTATTATCGGTCATTAAATATCTATCAGGATTATATCTTATAAATAATAAATTTTGTTCTCCTATGTCTTGATAAATTTCTTTCATTCGATTAATTTCACATTCACATGAATATGTTTTTCTATTATGTTGATATTCATCAATTTCTAAAACTATATGTCCCCATGATGTTGGAATTATAAAATCAGGTCTTTTTTTACTACATCCATCTAATACTATTTTATCATGATTAAATTTTATTTCATTTTGTTCTAATATACATTTTATTTCTAATTCTTTTTCATGTCTTTTAACTGTTTTATTTCCTAATTCTATATATTTTTTACATGATTTACAATATTCTTCATTATAATGAATTGATTGGAGACAAAATTTACACTGTATATCTTGTTCTTTTTCTTTTGATAATGGATTGTAAATCATTCTTTTTTTTGAATGAATTTTACAATATTCAGGAGAAAACCCTGGAAAATTGTAAGTAGGTCTTGTTTCGCAATTTTCGAAAATACATCTTTTATGTTTAAC
>Ga0214923_10006146_pt1 | contig 13616 bp, 11 predicted proteins | sample LL1510_MetaG_FD_177993 | JGI IMG/M metagenome (GOLD analysis project Ga0214923, IMG submission 177993) | Freshwater microbial communities from Lake Lanier, Atlanta, Georgia, United States - LL-1510 | ecosystem: Environmental > Aquatic > Freshwater > Lake | place: USA: Georgia | collected... | reverse complement strand
AGAATAGCAGTTCGCCATTGGAGAAAATATTTTGCGAACTCCGCAATGAACGTCTCACCAAATGAGGTGTTACGTAAATGGTTAAGCCATGTGCTGATCTCAGGCATGTCTTGGAATGTTGCAATCTCGCAGATTCAGGAACCATTGTGGGATACTGCACGACAGATTTTTCTGGAGTTGCACGCAAAACATTATGTTGATGGAACTTTCTAGTTATCTGCTAAAAAAAGCAGATAACCAACTTTTGGTTTTTAGATGTTCTACGTGCCTTAATAAATCTCTATTTTTTCTATTACACCTTTTTCAGTAAAATTTGATTACTATCTTTTATAAGTCAAAAGACCATATATATATTCTTTGTAATAAAAAAATTTAAATTTTAGATAATTTATTTCACTTAAAGGTAAATAAACCTAATAAGTGATTGAGAACATATTGTTGCGTAAAGTTATGATGTAACTTTCCACACAAAAAGAAAAATCTCCACTTGGGGGAGAAAACTCAACCATAAACTGTGTTGGTCGCCATTCTCCTCCTGTGATAACGACTTTTGTAATGTCAATGCAAACAGTTGGGCCATTCTTTGGCGGATTCTCGTCCAGAAGGATTTGTACCTTATTTCCTGGCATGAGCTGCACTGCACGACGCAGGAGTTTGATATCCATTTCCTCAGCAGGACTGATTTGGTTACCATCGTACTTTCCAACGTACTTGACAATCGGTTTTCCATCATGTGTCACTTCTGTAAGAGGGAGTGGATTGTTGTCTTGGGACAGCACAACCAACGTTGGTTACCTTGAATTTCCCAGCCCGTATTTTGTTACGAAAGGAACAGCCATTAATGTCTATGTAATATAAAATATATAAATTTTCAACTTTTTTATAGTAAAAATATAGTTATTGAATACTTATATACAATGATGAAAACTCTTTATAGTACTGAAAGTAAAAAGTCCAAAAAGATATTTCTATTGATGGAATATTTAGAAAGTGATTGACTAACGTGTATCACTCTATAATACCATTGATAAAAAAATATGAAATTTCCCTTATCTTAAGGAGATCAAATAAAGAATATAATAATACATTAAAATATAAGTTATTATGTAATATACTGAATATTTATCAGTTAAAAAAAGCAGAAAACCAACTTTTATTTTTTAGATGATCTACATGCCTTAATAAATCTCTATTTTCTCTATTAACCAATTCTAGTTGATTTACTAAACTTAACTTTTCATTTATTCTATTATTTATATCCTCCTTATAATGTTCTATATCCTTATACAAATTATTTATTATAAACTTAAACTTATTTACATTATCATTATTATTTTTTGTATCATCACTGTTATTTACACCATTTTCATTTGATTCTTCATTTATATCAACACTTTCATATTCTTTATCACTATCATCATTTTTTTCTATAATATCATTTTCTTCTATAATATCATTTTCTTCTAAAACATCATTTGCTTCTACAATATCATAATCATTATTAACTTTTTTATTTTTTTTATTTTCCAATAATTGTTCTAATATTTTATTCTTTTCAATTAATTCATTATTTAATGTTTCTAAACTTATTATTTTTTTATCTTTTTCAATATTAATTCTCTGTTGTATAATCAATTCATTTTCTAATTTATTATATCTAATTAAAAAGTTATTTTTCATCTTTAAATAACATCTCCACCATCTTTGAATTAATATTATAGATTTTTTCTTTTCTAAAACTCTTTTTCTTATTCTATATATTAAATAATTACTCTTTATTAAGTTAGCACTGTTCTTTATACTAACATAATTATTACAATAATTTATACATCTAATCTTATTCATCAAAAATAATATATTGTTTCTTTTCACTTTTCTCTTTTTTAGTATGATATTATAAATAAAATTATTTATTTTTTTAATTGAATGGAGTATTTTATATTCTTTCTTTGCTTTGTATAATCTAAACTGTGATTGTAATAAAATAATCTTTAACCTAGTTTGTTTGTATTTATTATAGCTTTGAATCATCCTTATATTTTTTTGAATTATTATAGCATTCTTTGTAATATATTCATCATATCTTTTTTGAATCACACTATATGTTTCCTCTTCTAAAAATACTCTAGTTTTACCATAAACTATACCTGAAACTACATCTAAACCAATATACTGATATTTTTTTATAAAATCATCCTTTACAAAATTATATCTATAACCCTGTTTTAATATATTAATCAATTGTAAAACACCATTATATATTAACTGTTCTTTTACTAGTGATTTATCAAAATATAATGGTTTATCATTTGAATTAGATTTTATACATTTTATAAAATTTATATCACATGTAGTAATACTTTCAATAAATTCATTTATTTGTATCTTAAACTGATTTGTAATTGAATTTATTTTAAGCTTACTATTCATTCTTTTCTTCTTATAACTAAATAATTCTTTTATGTATTCATCTATTTCTTGAATATTCTTATCCATATTCTTTTTTAAAAAATTGGTAATTTTATATTCTATTAAACCAGCATAATGTTCTATACCAAATATAATATTATTATTTTTTATAATCTTGAACTGTTTATTAGTAGTATTAGTACTATTTAACTTTTGTAATAAATTAACATCACTCCCTTTAGGAACCATACATTCTTCATCTAATTTAATAAATATTTGTTCTATTAATTTAATTTGTTCTTTATTTAATTCAATATTATTAACCTCTATATTTATCTCTTCACTTTTATATAATTCAATCTTATTTTCTATCAATATTTTATTTAACAAACCTTGTATAATTTCATTTGTATAATTTATAAGTAATTGTTCTAAACTATTTTCTTTTAAATCTTCAAAACCGAAAATATCTAGAATGCCTATTTTGTAATCGTAATTTTCAACATTACATAAAATATTCATTCTTTCAACTATCCAATTAAATAAATTATCATATATCTTCATAACTAATATATCTCTTATTTCGTAGAATTCTTCTTTATCATAAGTTTTTTCTATCATTTCATCCTGAACCTTAATAGTTCTCTTACTTAAAACATCTTTTAATTTAGTATTTTCTATTTTGTCTTTATAACTTAGATTTAATAAATACTTTATTGTTTCAATATTATCCATTATAAAACTAATATTTTCTTCAGTAAATCCTCCCTTATCCAGTAAATCAATTAATTCTTTCACATCTCTATTAAATATATGAAACTTACCAATATCTTCAGATCTTAAAACACGAGTTTTTTCTAATAAATATGTTATAATTTTCATACCTAAACATTCCATATTTTTATTATAATATACTTCAATCAATTTACCAAAACGACTACTATTTGTATTTTTAGATGTAGTGGCATTTCCAAAATATTCTAATATAATACCAGATGCTTCTATTCTTTCAATTAACTTATTATCACCATTCTTAACACATGAATTTAAATAATGTATAATTTGTTTTGTTGTTTCAGTCTTACCAGAACCACTTTCACCAGATACTATTATTATTTGATTCTTATTTTCTAAATTTTTTAATATATTATCAACCTCTTTATTAAGATGAACTTGATCTTTAATATTATCTTCAAAATATTCATATGGATTAATTGATAATAATATAGAACCTAATTTAGTATATATCTTTTTATTATAAAATCTATCTTCTAATACACGCATACATCTATCTAAACTAATTTCATCAATGTATAGTAAATTACTACAATCTTCCATTATTACTATATTATACTACTATTTAATTTTTTTATATGTATATTATATTATAAATGATAATAATTATGATATTATGTTTATTGCTTATAATTATTATAATAAATTATATAAATTGTAAAGAAAATTTTAGTGAAAGTATACCCAAAATAATATGGTCTTTTTGGGATAATCCAGAAATACCTAAATTTGTTAAAGAATGTCAAAAAAATTGGAGAAGATATGCTCCTAATTATCAAATTATATTATTAAATAAAAATAATTTAACTGAATATGTAGATATGCCTCAAAATTGGGAAAATTTACCAGCATATAGAATATCTGATGTATTACGATTAAAGTTATTAGAAAAATATGGTGGAATATGGATGGATGCAAGTATATTATTATTAGATAATCCAGATAATTTTGTTGAAGGAGATATAACATTATTTACTACACCAACTACAACAAGTGAAAATCCAATTTATGAAAATTGGTTTATTGCTAGTTCAAAAGGTAATGAAATAATAAAAAAATGGTGTAAGGAAGTTCTATATGCTTTAATGAATGATAATATATATATATCTTTATCAAGTAAATATAATAAAGAACTAGTTATGTACCCAGAATATTTGATTTGTCATTTAGTATTACGAAATATATATGATAGAGACCGAAATTTATTTTCTAATATAAAACTGTATAATAGTAGCGATACAGCATTTTACGAACATATTAAATATAATTGGACTGATGTAGGAAAAAATGCCTTTAAAAATTTTATATTAGATCCAAAAAGATTATTGATAAAATTTAGAGGTGGTGAAAGAGATGATAATTTACAAATTCCAAATATTTTATTATAAATTATTTTATTTTTTATGTTTTTCTTTCCATTCAATACATCTAAATCGCATATCATAGTTTGGATATAATTTTAAAGTTTCTAAAACTTGGCCTGTCATTGGTGATTTATTACTACTGTTAAACCATTTTGTTATTGATGCTTTTTCATATGTAAATCCATCTATAGCTATAACTGGTTCGTTATAAATTGTCATTGTGAATACTTTATCTGTTAGTTCTTCTGGTATTTCTTGGTTGAATTCAGTTATATCTAAATTTATTATTTTATTTTCTAATTCGTTTATCATTATCAATAAATTATTACAAAAATTTTTTAATCTATCAGCTGGACTCCAATTATTGTAATAATCATTTATAAATGTATTTATTTTATAATAAATATAATATATTTCTTTTCTTTCTCTCGTTTCTTGATTTTTATTTATATCAAAACCATCTTCAGTCATTAAATAAGCAATATTTTTTTTTATTTTTTCATCAAATTCTATCTTATCTAAAAAATTACTATATAAAACTTGCAAAAATGAAAATGGATAATTATTATCAATCAAAAAAGTTATTTCAAGTTTTTTATTATACTTATTAAATAATTTATTATCTAATAATTTTACCTCTATTCTACATCTGTTAAAACTATTTGGTAATTCTTTAACATCTTCTTTAATATTTTCTTTAATTAAACTTGAATATAATATTTTTTCATTACAAAATATTTCAATTTTTTCAACAATATCTGCTAAAAGTCCAAATTCATATAACATTCTATCATACATCCTCTTAATATATTATTATAATTTTATTTATTTATCCAAATTTTTTTGTTTTTTAACAGTTTTTTTTCTATGCCAACTCTCTCAAGTTATAAAAAAAGCCTAAAAGCCTAAAAAGGCCTAATTAGGCTCAAAATAGGCTAAATTTAGGCTTTTTTCATATAAAACTAATAAAAATAGATTTAAAAAAAAAATATAATTGTAATAATATAGCCTAAAATGGTTTTTTATACTTGTCCTAAATGTAATAAGATTTTCATAAAAAAGTCACATTTCCTCAATCACGTAGAGCTTAAAAAGAAACCATGCCAATCAACTCAAGAAAAAATCATCCTCAAAAATCCTCAAATTTCCTCAAAAATCCTCAAAAAATCCTCACTAGATATTGAAGAAAAAAAAGGATATAATTGTAATTTTTGTAATTATACATCAATAAGAATTGATAATTTTAAGCGTCATTTAACAACGTGTAAGGTTAGAAAAGAAGAGACACAAGACAAGGAAGCAATTTATCAAGAATTAGTAAGAAGAATGGAATTATTAGAAAATCAGAATAATAAATTATTTATGAAAAATAAAGAACTAAATAATGAAATCAATATATTGAAATCAAATACTAAAAAGAATATACAAAATAACAAGAATATAAAAAATCTAAATAATGGCATTATAAATAATACAATTATAGTTCAACATGGAAAAGAAGATCTAAATAAAATAGATGATAAAGTATTTTTAGATGCTTTCCTTAAAAGTACAGGTGCTAAAATACCAGAGAAGATTATTGAAGGTATACATTTCAATAAAAAGTATCCAGAATATAAGAATATTTACATTTCGGATATAAATAGAGAAAAAGTTATGATTCATAATGGTAAAAATTGGATACTAACACCTGGAAATAATCTAACTTCCAATTTACTTGATAAATCTATAAACTTTAGTGAGAATAAATATGAATGTATAACTACCAAAGATATAATAAATGAAAGAAATAAAAAAAAGATTATAAATGGTCTAAAAATTATGGAACTTATGAAAGAATTTGATAGTGATGACCAAGATGAAGATGGTAATCCAATAACAAAAGACGATAAAGATAGAAGAAATTATTTAAGAAATAAAGCCGAAGAATATATAAAGTTATTACTATATAATAATAGAAATGAAATATTACATGTAGATATGCTAATAAATAATGATAAAAAATTATAATTTTTTAACTGTCTTATTTTCTAAATATTTTTTATTTAATAAATATTTTTTATTTTTTTCGTATTGTTTAATAGCCTCTTCGAAACTATCCATATCACAACCTTTAAATAATTGTAAAAGTGAATCTGTTTCAAATGATTTCTTTGCTTTATTCCTTTCTGTATAACAATTTTTTAATAAATCATAAATTTTTTTAATATAAGCACTATCCTTATCATATTGTCTATTTATAGACTTATAATCCTTAATCATACTATCAGATAAAGATTGATTTTCTTTTATATTACTACTAAATTTTTCCCAAATAGTTTTTGTTATTTTAGTTATTTTAGTTTTTTCACATGAATCTACAATTTCTTTTTTTAATTTTATTGATAATGATTTATCTAATAAATGTAAAAATATAATATCTTTTATTGATAAACCATTGCTTCTTAATAAATCAGGATAATCTGCCGTTAAATATCTAATAAAAGATTCAGAATCATAAAAACTATTAATATCAAATATCCAATTATTCGGATATGACCTTAAGAAATAATCGTTAACTCTTAATTTTGAATTATAATCCAAATATTGCCATTTATTAAATATACTTTCACCTAACTGATATAAAATAACATCATCAAATTCAGAACCATATGGAAAATTTGTTATTAATATTTCATCCATTGGTGGTAATCCTGTATATAATATATCATCAGTTTCTACTATATCTGTATAAAATAATGGTCCATTAACCGATAATACGGGTTCACTTATAAAATTATAATCTAATATTTTCATATATATAATATATAATATATATATAATTATTTTTTAATTAATAATTTTGATCTTGAAACATTTGTTAATAAATTATTTTGAATTGTAGAATTAGGAACAGTTACTATAGATTTTTTAAGTGGATCATATATTGTTGTAAAATATAAATTAAAATCTATAACTTTGCCATAAATAGTATAATCATTTAGTATGTTATTAATTTTAATTATATCATTAATGTTAAAAATATCATTTATACTAATAATAATTCCAGATATTATATTACCTAAAGCACCTTGCATAGCAATACCTACAGCTAAACCCATTGATGCTAAAATTGTTATAATTGTTGTAACATTAAAACCTAAATTAATAACAGCAAAAATTGAACCTACCGTTAAAATTATATAAAAAACAAAACTTCCTATTTGATGTTGAATTAAATTTTTAGATGAATAATTACTTTCATCAGAAATATATAAATTTATTTTATCATTGTTTAAAATATTTTCATTTGAAATATTGTTTCTAATTATAGTGGCAACAACATAAAAAATTATAAAAATAAATAAAGATCCAACAAAATTTGGCATTTTATTTGAAATTGCGGTTTTTATATTTTCAAAATAATTCATTATATTAATATATATTATGTTATAAAAAAATAATTATTTAATATTTAATATTTAACTCTGTTAAATTATTATTTAAATAATCAGTTGGAATTTTAATTAAATAAGCTTCTTCATCCTTAATCGCAGCAGAAACTATAAATGTATTATTAGATAATGTTAAGCCACATGTATATTGAATACCTCTATCAAATAAATAAAATGGATAGGAAGTATAAATTGGTTTATAAAAATTATCTATAATAAAAAATCTATGTAAATAAACTCTACCATCGCTAAATAATACCTCGTGTATTAATGCGATATATCCATCAATATGAATGACTTTATCTCCATTTACAACATCCATTTTTATTTTTATAAATTGCGTTGAACCTCTAAATTCAATATTTTCAAGTATATCATATTTTTTATAAATAGTAATGTTTTGATTTAATTCATTACTCTTATCAAATTCATTTAAATCTAAATTTAATACCGTAAAAGGTTTATATGAATAAACAATATGAACATTAGTTGTATTATCTTTATTAATTATTGGAGCCCAATTTTTTTGACAAAGATTATCATCAATTCCGTATAATACTTTTAATTTTGAAACAACACCTTGATTATCAATATTACCAAAAACAATTTTATAGTTATTTGTAAAATGTTTACAAGCAGTTAAAAAATATATATTTTTATTTTGTGGAAATATTCTAACATCTTCATAACCTATTATATTTGTAGGAATATGTTTATATTTTTTATCATCAAATACAATTTCATTTGTTTTTAAAACTTCTAAATTTTTATTTAAATATATTAAAATATTTCTTGTTGAAACAGGATATTCAATACAAAAATTAGAATTATCTTTTTTATGACAATAATTATTATTTAATATTTTATAATTAACTACTCTTAAATTTAATAAATAACTATCATTATCATATTCTATAATTGAAGGATTACTACAGTTCCATTCTGATAGATTTACTTCAGATGGTTCTTTTATTTTAATTTTTTCAAAATTAACTTTTGTTTTATCTAAATAAAAATATAAATTTGATAATGTTAAATTAACTACATTTTTATCTATATTGTTTTTCATTAATAAACTATTACAACTTATTAAGCCATTCTTATGTTCTTGTAAATAAAATGATATAATAGATTTTACAAATTGAAATTGATATTCATATACATCTCTACTTAAAAATAATTTATCATCGGGTAATGGTATTTTTTCACCCATTTCAACAAATACTTTAGATAAATTGTATTTCCTATTATCACATAAATATTTTGCTATTAAAAATATACATTCAGCTCTATGTGGATAAAATTCATAACCCTTTAAACAATATGCTATTGAATTATCTTCATCTTTTATCATTAAATAACAAAACGAAACCATATAATATGAAAACCAAACCTCTTCAAACCATCCACCAAGTTCTATTCTCTTTTTATAATTTTCTATAGCTAATTCAAATTGTCTTGTATCTTTATAACTTTGAGCTAAATAAAAATAATATCTAGCATTAGTTGGTTCCTCTTCTATTCCTTTTGTTAATAATCTTATATCTCTTTCAAATTTATCTTCTTTACATCCTCCATCTCCAATATCATTAATCCAAAAATCTTTTGTATATTCTACTTTATACGTACCTTTTATATCATAATATTCATGCGTAGGACACTTACATTCAATATTTGTTCCCTTTCTAACCATTCTAAGATTAAAATATTCTAATGAACCTGCTTTTTGTTGTAAAAAATAAATATCTTTATCTAAATTATTTACATTAATATTTTCAAAATTAACTAATACCATATCAGCATCTAAAAATAATACAAATTTAAAATTAGCTTCACTTTCTTTAGTTAAATTATAAGAATAAGAACGATTATAACCAAAATTTTTAAAAGGTTCTGTATATACTTCACCGTCTATATTATATTTTTCTGCTACTTCTTCTATTACTTTAATCGTATCATCAGTTGATCCAGTATCACATATAACAAAGTATTTAATAAATTTATGTAAATTTTCAAATAATCTAGGCATGTTTTTACTTTCATTTTTTATAATCATGTTTAAACAAATACCATTTTCACAGTTGTTAGTTTTTTCTCTTTTATATAATAAGGTTTTATTCATATAAACTATATTTATTTTTTTTTATTTTGATTTTAACTCAAAAAATTGATTTATATATATTATAGCTATTAATATATATCTAATCTAAATGGTTATTACAAGAAATTATGCCGCTAAAAACAATATTAAATTATACGAAGCTTTACCATATAAAAAGAATAAAATTTCTAGAAATGATAATACACATTATGTATTTAGATTCTTAATGTTAATATCATTCTTTACCTTAATTTTGGCAACATCAACATTTACATATAATTACTTGTATGAAAATTATGATAAATCACTCTATAATTTTATAATTACAGATCTACCAGAAAAAACTATTGTTAAACTTTATAACAATATACCAGCTAGACCATACAATTATATTATTGATATGATTCAAGATTATAATATTGATTATTTTTAGAAATATAAAATTTTTATAATATAAAATAAAAATTGATTTATAATAATTTAATAATAAATATAAAATATGACAGATAAAATTCATAAAAGTTGGAATAAACTATTTGATAAATATGATTTTGATTTAGATAAATTATATATTTGTGGTGATATAGTATATCCTCCAAGAGAACTAATATTTAGAGTATTTGGTATGAATGTTAAAAAAATAAAAATTGTATTATTAGGACAAGATCCATATCATAATCCAAATCAAGCAAATGGATTAAGTTTTTCAGTTCCAGATAATATAAAAATACCACCTTCATTACAAAATATTTACAAAGAATTATGTATAGAATTTCCAGAAAGAAACTATGAATTTAGTTCAGGAAATTTAGAAAGATGGTTTACAGAAGAAAAAATATTTTTATTAAATTCATCATTGACTGTAATAAAAAATAAACCTAATAGTCACACAAATATTTGGAGTGATTTTACAGATGATGTTATTAGTTATATAAACAAAAAAAATAAAAATTGTTTATTCATATTATTAGGTAATTTTGCTAAATCTAAAGAAAAATTTATTGATAATAAAGATAATATTATTATGGGCGTTCATCCTTCACCGTTTTCTGCTTATAATGGATTTTTTAATTCAAATATATTCAAAAAAGTTGAAGAAAAATTACAAAAAGAAATTAATTGGAGAATATAATTTGCATATAAAAATATATGATTATAAATATAATAAGAAAAAATGGATATTGTTAAAGATATTTTAGATAATATAATAAATTATTCATTATTTTTTTATAAGGATGAAATAGTAGAAGAAGATCATTTAGAAAAATATATAATTTATCTAAATAAAAAAATAAATCATAATTATTGTGATTTGTATTTTGAAAATATTTTTAGTATAAAAGATGTTGTTGATATTATAACAATAGAAGACTATATAAATAGACTAATTATTAGTTGTAATATTTCTAATTCAATAATGATAGGGGCTATTATGTATTTAGAAAGATTAAATATATATATAAATAAATATAATATTCATAAACTATTACTTATTTCTTTACTTATATCATCAAAATTTTTAGAAGATATAATATTTAATAATAATTACTGGGCTAAATATGGTGGAATAAATCTAAAGACCATAAATAGATTAGAAAAATTATTTCTAATCAAAATTAAAAATAATTTATACATCCGTACTAATGAATTTTATACTAAATTTCATGAAATTTTTATATAAAAAATTGATAATTTTTATATAAGTATTACAGCGAGGTCAATTTTAAATGAGACAAATTTTAAGTAATAAAAATATTAAACTCAATATCTTCAAATTAACCTGCACTATAAAAATTTGTTTATACTCCATCAAGAATTATTTAATTTAATTAAAGTTTTACATGGAGATGAATTTATTAACGTTTCTTCCTTTCTTATAAAAGGCTCATGACGTTTTCCTGTTTTCATTATGCATCCAACTATGTTTAACATATTTTGAACTGCATTTTTATCTCTATTATGAATAATTTTACATAATAATTGGTTTAGTTCTCCTTCTGGATTGGAAACTGTATGTTTCAATAAACCATTTACTAATGTTTTTTTATTCTCTTTTATATCTTTTGGTTTGTTAGATGTTCTTACTAAAAATTTATCAAGTTCTTTATGACAACAATTACATAATTTTGATGTTCTAAATTCATTAATTAAATATACTTTATAACCAGCATTCTTAAATATTCTTCTAAATTTTTTACAAATTACTGGTTCTATACCTTTAATATTATTTTGTCCTTTATCATAATCACCAAATGTTATTATTACTTTATCTGGTGTTCCAAATTTATTTTTAAAATTATTAATCATTTTAGCCTCTGATTTCTGCATATTTATATATTTATTTAATTTAAATTTTCTAAAAAATTCTTGTTGATAATGTTCGTATAATATATTATTTATCTTATTCTTTTCTTTAATATATTTTTTAAATTCTTCATAATTAATTGTTTTACTATTTAATGTACTAATTGTTGATTCAATTTGTTTAATAGTTTGATTATTAATTTTAGTTTCATTATTAACTTTTTCAATAATTTTACTATATTTTTTTGTTCTTGTTTCTAATCTTCTTTGATTTTGTGTATATCTAAATGTTTGTAAATTACCATTTTCATCTCTTGAACCACAATATATTAAATCACTGTATCCAGGATCAATAGAAACAACTTTCATGTTCTTTATTTCATCTGTTATTTTCACTTTTTCAATATATTCACAATCAATTTGTTCTTTATACTTTTTACTTTTTTGTTTTTTTATAGAAATACCTTTATCATCAACTCTAACAAATAAAATACTTACTGAAACACCGTCTGTTTTAATCATATGGTTAAATTGATATTTATTCTTCTTAAATACTCTTTTATTCGTTCTAAAAAAAGATTTCCATAGTAAATCTTGATAATTATGTTGTTTATAATTATAATTATCAATATTATTAATATTTCCCTTAATATCTCTATTTTTACATTTTTCACTATATTTTATTTTATCTTTTTCTTTATTTATATTATCATTTGTTTTAAGTGATTTATCTAAAAAGTTATTAATTAATCCACAACTATCTATAGTAATATTTTTACTTATAATATTATTTCTTAAAGGTATTACATTAAATAATCTTATTTGTTTTTTATTTTTAACATCATCACAATTTTTATTTTCATTATATACTTTTTCTAATTCACTACATATATAAAACATTGATTTTATATAATCTTGTGAATGAGATTTTAAATCATATACTATATTATCTTCTTCAAACTTATTTTTATTACAATAAATTAATTTTTGTTGTTCTAATATCCATTTATGATATTTAGTATCGGATGTTAATTCATTAAAACTTGTTAAATCTTTTTTTACTTTATTAATTTCTTGATTAAATTCTTTATGTTTTTCTTTTCTAATTTTTAAATCTTTATTTTCTTTTGTTATTTGGTCTTTTGTTTCCTTAACTTTTAATATAATATTAACAAATTTATTTAAATGTTGTAAAAAATGTTCTGAGAT
>Ga0214923_10006145_pt1 | contig 13620 bp, 8 predicted proteins | sample LL1510_MetaG_FD_177993 | JGI IMG/M metagenome (GOLD analysis project Ga0214923, IMG submission 177993) | Freshwater microbial communities from Lake Lanier, Atlanta, Georgia, United States - LL-1510 | ecosystem: Environmental > Aquatic > Freshwater > Lake | place: USA: Georgia | collected 2015-10-15 | reverse complement strand
TCGATTTCAATGAATCGAAGTCGGTCGGTGGTAATTGGAGAGAATTTTTGACCACAGTGTTTTCGACGATGCGAGTATTTTTCATATGCATCCAGTCATCTTGATTTTTGTAGACGAACCACCCATAGGTTTCTACAAAGCAGGGGGAAAATGCGACATTGTTTGTTGATGTATTGACCGACTAAATATTCAAAAAATAGATTGTCGGCAGATTCACTGGCCGATGATTTCAAAATCGAATTCGCGACATAGCCGTTGCGTTCATAGGTAATTTCATTGACAAAGCCGTTTTGGGATGGCGGACCAATACGCTTGATGGGCCCGTGAATATGTTTGAAATCGACAAATCCGTCGAAATGTTTGATGATGGTATCGGTTTCTTTGCCGAACGCCATACATACACTGGCATCGGAACAAATCGAACTCAAAAAACGGGCGCGGCGTTTGTGGGGGTCGACTTTTCGCATAAATTTGTTGATTTTCTGGGTTGCGCGATGTTTTTTGAGCGCAATGGCGGCGACTTTTGGATTGAGACGGCGCTTTTGCGTTTGCACTTTTTTCTGTTCCTTCGGTTGTGCAATACAATGTTCATCGAGCTTATATTTAGGCGATAGTCTACAATATTTGAATCGCGTTCCATCAATATATCTACATTCGTCGTGTGTGCATAATTCTTTGGGCACCTTACGACATTTTGAATAACATTTCGACATATGTACTTCTATTATACAATAACCGCATATTTTTTACCATCGCGGCAATCGAAATCCGCTCTTTTTTACCATCGCGGCAATCGAAAACTGCGCTTTTTTACCATCGCGGCAATCGAAATCTGCTCTTTTTTACCATCGCGGCAATCGAAATCCGCTCTTTTTCCACGGAATTTTCAACAAAAACAATCCCACCACAATCATCACTAAACCCACATATTGGGTCCAGTGATCAAACCGTTCCCCAAGCACCATATACGCAAACAAACTCTCTGTCAAAGAACTCATTCCGTCCCAGGCATTATTCACCATCAAAATCGACGACCCCTGCAAATTCACAATCAAGGCCGCCACCACGCCAATATATCCGACCACCCCCGTTGCTAAATAGGCCCACCCGCCACCATTCGCAAATTCTTTCAATCCATAATCCCCGACGATTTCGATCGCCGTCAGCGCGGCTAATTGCGGCAAACTCATCACTACTATATGAATACACATAGATGGATCAATCGCACCGATTTACAAAATTGATTCCACAAATCAATACTATAACACAAACCAACACAAAACAACAACATTATGAAGAACGAAGTCATTTATTTGAAAAATATCAATCGTGACATCACCTATTTTATAGGTACAAATGCGCAAGATAATTTCGACGTGATTGATTCTTCTGGCCCGGATGATATATGGTTCCACGTCAAAGATTTACCATCATGTCATGTAGTAGCGAAAATACCAGATGACATAACTGACCGCAAAGAAATACTCTCTATTGCAAAACGAGGAGCATTGTTATGCAAACAATATTCGAAATATGCATCCACACAAAATTTAGAAATCATTTACACCCGTATCAAAAACGTAGAAAAAACCAAGGTTCCTGGTAGTGTGAATACGACCGAAACTAAGGTTGTAAAAGTCTAGAAAAACTTCCCGCATTCCAATGATGAATGAACCATGCGCCTAAACCAAACAAAACGTCAGCAAGCAATAATGTCCATGCGCGGGAATTTTTCATGAATGCTAACCCAGCAAACGAAGCATATAATACTAAATGTACCCAGCGCACATCTTTCCACCATATTTTTTCACCGAATACTTCGGCTCCTGTGTCCCTAGACCCGATAAAAATAATCCATATCCATCCAATCACTGGACCAAGCGCCATTATGCCTAAATAAGGCAAATATTGCAGATCGACGGATTTTGCAATCCAGACAAAAATCAATCGCGTGAAAATACATCCAAAGAGAAACAGTAAAAAACGTTTTTGCAACTGGTTCATTTAGTATATACATTTATTTTTTGATACGACGTCGAACTGGTCGATGTTTGATTTGCAAGGACACTTTTGCACGAATAGATTGATTGATTTGCGTTTTACCAATGACTAATGGAACATCTTCTTCTATGAATGGTTTTACATGAGTTGTGATGCTAATACGTATTCCCTTGTATCGATTCTGATGAGTTAAATTATAATTTGTATTATAATAATCGTCATCATCCATCACTATTGCACTGTTACAAAATTCCATATCGATTGCATGGTTTGTGCCATAGTGAATAATAATGTCTTTATAATCAATATTTATGTTGATTGTGGTTAATTGCATAATATATTTTTGACGCGCTTCGACAGTGACATCTTCACCCATCATTTTGCGATATAACTTGGCGGTGGTGTTTTTCGGATGTAATGTTTCCGCCGTCATATTATTGACGCGTATCATTTCATAAGTATCGAGTAATACATTGTATAATATTTCACCATTGTAGTCTATTTTTTCAACGCCTTCGATTCCTAACAATTGTTGTGCTTGTACCATAGAATCATTGTATAACACTTTATGATAATCACTCAATATGGTATCTTGATTCGGTATATTATGACCGAGTGCATGTTTGCAAATCTTTATCAAATACTTTTTGGAGTGCGTTGTTTTGGTAATGTGGCGAATTGGATTTCCGTTGATGGTGTGCTTATTGGGGACAAGTTTTTGAATTGGGAATATACCTTGGTCGGTTTCAATGGGTGTATTTTTCGCAAAACATATGTTTGATACAATCGGACCCGGTTCAGGTTGAGGTTCCGGTTCAGGTTCCGTATATGTAACCATTACTGACGATGAAGCATTATTATAGGTAGTTTCATATGCACGAATATAATGTGTATGCATATTGGATGGTGAATATGTATAGGTCCATTGTCCATCTGTATTTGCAGTGACTGTAGTAATATCCGTCCAATTCGTAGTGCCGTCTAAACTATATTGAATTTGTACGCTACTTGATGCAGGCGCTGTTCCATATAGACTAATACCATCTACATAATCAGTCGAATCAGCATATGTATAACACCATAATTCTTCACCAGTTTCATCAGTTGAACCGGTGAATAATATTTTATTGTCTAGAGCTTTAAAATAAATTATATTGATTGGAGTAGTAGAAACGCGAGACGTTCCTGCTAATGTACCATCCGTCACCCATAATTCATTATAAATATTATCATTTGAATATGCATTAAAGAGTGCCTTTTGTTTTCCGTCATGAAATGTGCAAAACGTAGATGGGCCATAGGGAATGATTTCGGGGTCGAGTTGTTTTAACATGAAGGTTCCTTCGGTGGTTCCGTCAGTAACCCATACATTATATTTTCCATTATTATCCATGGCTTTAAACAATATTTTATCAGATGTTCCATGGTTGAATACAAAGAATGCATTTGGATAAGATCCTTCGGTACCTTCATACATATCTTTGACGATTGTTGTTCCACTTTCGGTACCATCAGTAATCCATAGTTCGTAGCCATATTCAGCATTATTTGCTGTAAATAATACTTTCTGAGAAGTACCATCATGAAATACTGTGAAATTAAATGGATATCCATAACTTTCACCGGGATAAATATCTTTCACCATTATGGTACCTTTTTCGGATCCATCACTGATCCATAGTTCGGCGCCATTTGTAGATGTAGTTGCGTTAAACAATAATTTATTCCCGGTGCCATTATTAAATATAACAAAATTCATTGGATCACTTGAACCGCTTCCAGAATTAATATCTTTGACTAAATAAGTGCCACTGGTGGTACCATCAGTGATCCATAATTCTTTTCCAACCGATGTGGTTGCTGTAAAAAACAAACGATTCGAAAATCCGTCATTGAATACGATAGAATTGTTTGGGTAACTCGAATCAGTTCCTGTATAAATATCTTTTATTAATTTTGTTCCGGCGGTTGTTCCATCGGTGATCCATAATTCTACACCATTACTTCCATTATCCGCAGTAAAAACAACCGAGTCGTCTAAAACGACAAAATTATAAGGAGAACTCGTATTACTTCCTTCATTGATGTCTTTTAATAATTGAGTTCCAGCTTCCGTTCCATCGGTCACCCAACATTCGTACCCATGTGTGCCGTCAGTCGCGGTGAATATTACTTTATCACCAAGGACCGTAAAATTAGCTGAACTAACGGAATCACTTCCACTATTTATATCTTTAATCATCTGGGTTCCGGCTTCCGTTCCGTCGGTCACCCAACATTCTGTCCCATATATACCAGTGGATGCCGTAAATAACATTTTATTGTTAAAGGTGGTAAAACTATACGGGGTACTCGAATTACTTCCAGGGTTAATATCTTTGATCATAGTGGTTCCTTCGGTAGTTCCATCGGTGATCCATAATTCTCTTCCACTAGAATCATTGGTTGCAGTAAATAATAGTTTTTCATTGAAATTCGTTAGATCTGCGATAGTACTTGATGCAGATCCCGCATTGATGTCTTTTATCAATGTCACGGTAGGTTGAATGGATGAAAATCCAATGGATGAGGAATGATTGATCGCTCGTATGTATAATGATGTCAATGAATAAGAGGATACATTGTCGATAGAACCGAATGCAGAATCGGTATTGTACGCATAAAGACTAATGATAAAGGTTTTTGCTATTTGTGTAATCGAATCAAATGAGAAACCACTGGTATGAATCATATCATCATTTGATATGGTTACTGGTAATGAATTTCCATATAAACCATTTTCTTTGAATAATGAAATATTCGTAAATGTTTTACCGTAATCATTAAGGGTTTGAATGAACGATTCGGTTTCACTATTGTATATGGTAATAAAAGGATTGTCGAAAATAGATTTGTTGAATGCTGCCAGTTTCCATGGACTATTTCCATCCTCGGAAGTAGCAATCCATAAGATACCATTTGCATCTGATTTATACATTCCTGCATCAATTGCTGCAGTATCTGTCCAGGTTCCATTTGCACTGTAACAATTATTTACAGTTGCAAAATTCATCATTCCTCCTGCAATACCTGCCGCCATATTTCCTGTAATTGTACCGGTTGAATAGCAATTATTTGCACTTCCTGTACACCCATTTCCGAAAATACCACCCGACATATTTCCTGTAATTGCACCCGTTGAATAGCAATCGTATGCATTACCACTATTACTACTTGCTAAAATGCCACCAGCTAAATCTCCAATCGTACCCATTGAATAACATGAACTAGCATTTCCGCTATTGGCCGCTCCTAAAATACCACCACCCAGTGTTCCAATAGCACCACTTGAATAACATGAACTAGCATTTCCACTATTGTATCTTCCACATATACCACCGCCTCCATTTCCGATAGTTCCGGTAGAATAACTATTTGTTACATTTACATTTGCATAATCACCCACAATACATCCACCATATGTATTTCCAGTATTTGTGTCATATACACTGTCCTGTGTTACCCAATATTTTGAATACGTGTTTCCATTCGCTGAACACTCATTCACGCTATTGTCTGAACCACCATTTCCGTAATAAGCTTGACATACCCATCCGTTTCCAGTTTTGTCATCACCCGCATTAAGCAATACATTTGACCCGCTTATTGCCAGCAAATAACTATTGACTGCATTGATACCAATCTGTTTTATGGTAGTATTCGAGTATGCATTTGCCGAAGCAGTAATATTACCATTTTCATTATAATAATAGCCACCATTTTTCACGAGTCCTGGGTAACCGCCCACTTTATAGATGGTTATGTTTCCGCCATCACCATTGATGGTAGTATTGCTGCTTAGTATTTCAATATACTGATTACGATTGTATATCACCAAACCATTTGTACAGCCTATATTTACCGTAACGTTTTCAGCAACAATATAAATCGGCCAAACATAATAAGTTTCGCTAAAATAATAGCTCATATTTTCAGATATACTTATGTCGCTCGTGATATATTGACACGAAAATTTCCATGGGGTATCTGATGTAACTATGGTCCATGAATTGTTTTGATTTAATTGTGCAGCAGTCGCATCTGCATCGGACCAACTATTGTTTGCACTATAACAATATTGTATAGTTCCGTAATTTGCAATACCATTTCCACCATCACTTATTTGACCGGTAGAATAACATGCATTTATTTGTACGTTTGTAGTGGCTGTATCATTTATAAAAATTCCGCAACTGGTTCCGTCGATATACCCAGTCGAATAACATCCACTTATGTGTCCGCCTGCATCACCACTGTATGATGAAATAATTCCACCACTGTTATTGCTCATTGCGCCGGTAGAATAACATGTTATTACGTTAAAATTACTATTACTTTGTGCTAATATACCACCACTGTTATTGTCGATAGAACCGGTAGAATAACAACACGATGCATTCACATAATACGTATTTTGTCCGAAAATACCACCACTTCCATTACTAATTGCCCCCGTCGAATAACAATGTATTGCTCGACTGTTTTCACCTGCACTACCACCATAAATACCACCACTATTTGTACTAATAGGACCCGTTGAGTAACACCATTGTATGTTTGTAATAATGATACCATAGCTTTTCGAATTCCCTCCTATAATACCACCACTGCTACTGGTAATTTCTCCAGTGGAATAACAATTTATGATTCTTCCGCAACAATATCTACCCATAATACCACCCGCAAACATGTTTTCATTTGTATTTCCGATGGATCCGGTCGAATAACAATTCAATATAATTGCAATGGAATAATCACCCATAATACATCCACCCGAAATCGTTCCGTGTGATTCGTGTCGTTTGATCGTGATTTTATCCGAAGGACTTATATAATAATAATTATTCACACTATCGTATGTATATGTAGTTCCATTGGTAGAGCAATTTTCGACAATCAATGTTTCGTAATTGGATACACCTGAACCATAAAAGGCGTGACAAATCCAGCCACTACCGCATTCATCGAATTCATTTGAATTTTCATTTGTTGAATCATATACTAAACTGGCTAAACAACTGTCGGTTGCATTTACTATTACATTTTGAACAATCACATTGTCATATGCCCCATAACCATCGCCGATTTTGGTTGTTCCATCATCTTGACCATAATATGTGAAGGTACCATTTTTGACGAGACCGGGGTACCCATTGACACCTTTTACCGTAATTGTATATTTTCCACCATCTATTGTACTATTGGCACCATTTATTACAAAATATTGTGATGGATTATATATTGTCACGTCACTTCCGATGGTTACTGTTACATTTGCACCAATATAGAGTGGCCAACAATATAGTTTAGTCACATCTACCGATGATGTCGTATAAAAATCATCATTTGTGAATGTAGTGTCTTCTGTAATATATTGTTTTGAAAATTTCCATGGTGAATTATTTGAAAAATTTACCCAGTTATTTCTACGATTTAGATTCGCACTACTTGCATCATCATCTGACCACGAACCATTCGAAGTATAACAGTCGAGAACATTTGCACTATTTGCAATCCCGTTATCATTTGTATATGTTCCGGTAGAATATGAATTGTAAATCGCAGCATAAGCGGGATTACTATAATCACCGAAATCAGATATCACAATACCACAACTCGTGGAATCTATATTTCCGGATGAATAACATCCTATTATATAAATACCGTAATTAATATAGAATGCAGTAATTCCCGCGCTATTGTTTGTAATTTCACCCGTTGAATAACAATAATAGGCAGAAGACCCATTGGTGTAATTGAAAATACCTCCACTACTATTGCTAATATTTCCAGTCGAATAACAACTAACTGCATCGACACTTCCAGTACCAGGTGCAAATATACCACCACTACTGTTGCTAATATTTCCAGTCGAATGACAATTGCGTGCAATCGAATGCCCGCCAGGACTTGCACCAAATATGCCTCCTGCATTATTTGTGATGGTTCCTGATGAATAACACCATAATGCCGCTGTATATCCCAGGGTGTTTGCTCCAAAAATACCACCCGAATAATTTTCAATTGCGCCAGTAGAATAACAATTGACGGCTTTACCACTGCAATTATTTCCGAAAATACCACCACACGATTGATTGTAATTAGAATCGCCGATTGCACCTGTCGAATAACAATGCTCCGCCGTCGCATATGAATAATCGCCTAAAATACAACCGCCAGATACCGCCGATATTTGTCCCGAATGTGTAGTAATTGAATTATCATCTGGATTTATATAATAATAAGTTCCTTCTGTGTTATAGGAATATGTGTTTCCATTGGTAGAACAATTATATACGATATTATTATCATAACTGGCACCATTTCCGAAAAAGGCTTGACAGATCCACCCGTTGTTATAATCTTTTCCGTCTAACGAACTAGAATCGCTTACAATTCCTGCTAAACAACTCGTACTGGCTTCTACAATGATATTTTTAAGAGTTGTGTTTTGGTATGCATCTGCCGATGCAGTTAATATGGAGGATTGATAACTGTATCCGCCGTTTTTGACGAGCCCTGGGTAACCATTGACATTTGATATAGTGATGATAAAATTACCACCGTTAATGGTAACCTCCACACCTCCTATAATAAAATATTGATTTGAACTGGAAAGTGTAATGTTTTCTGAAATTGTGATTCGGGTATCGCCTGTAATTGTAAGTGGCCAAGTATAACTATCTACTTCATTTTGACCAATCGATATATCTGCACCGATGCTTGTCATATATACAATATGTATATATTACAAATAATAATCCGAATGGATAATTTCACTAAGTCTATCGACTGGTTTCACTAAGTCTATCGACTGGTTTCACTAAGTCCTGGTTTCACTAAGCTGGTGGCAATGGCGCCAAACATAATTTGATTTCACCTAACGAAGCCACATCATATTTTACAATTAAGGGCAAATCATTTCCTAAATACATTTCTAAATGACTACATAAGGGCGTGCATTTAATAAAATGGCTCAAACTCTTTAGAGAAAATTCGCCTTGAATGACCACTGCTGCGTCAGGTTTTTGAATAAATTCCATATATCCATCCGATTCCGATCGCAAAATACGCGAACTGGCGAAATTGCCTTCACATGAAAATATCAAATCACTTCCGACTGACTTGATCTCAATGCGGTCCGAAATGCCATTCAAATCACGAATGATTTTCTGGAAATCCGCCGTCGGTAAATTAATCACCGTGCTGTATTCTACATCCGGAACCACCAGCTCTTCCGTGTCGGGCTCAATCAATCGCAACTTTTGATTATAACATTGTTTAATATCGCCGTTGTCGTATTGCAAGCCTAAATGGGATACGATGCCATCATGATAATCGGATTGGTCAATGTACATGGACAACGTATCATCATTGGACATGGTCGAAATCACCTTGAACAAATGCAACGTATTCGCACATACAATGATTTTATCGGGTCGGCAATCATATTGCTCGAACCGCTGGGAATTCAAATTCACATTGACTAAAATGGTATGTGTCTTGTCGAAATTAATGATTTTTAATCCGTCATTTGTAAATGTAATGGTAGCGTCGGTCAAAATATCTTTGATGGCCGTAATCATATTACGAATGGGTTGAATTTGTACCGTTTTAATAGTTAATACATTGTTTGCCTCGTTCATTCCCCTTGAATAGACTTTTTAACGCATTGTTTTTATATCCTAACCGCCTAAATATAATTATGGGTGAAAATTGAATAAATATTTGCCCCTAAATAATCATAATAATCATGGACGACTTAGAAGAAGAATCGATTACATTGTTGGCGGATGCAATCGATAAGTGTTTAGAAACACAAACATCTTATACGTTTCGCCCTGTACGTATTGACAATATATATTGTTACGCCATTGTACATAAGTCGCCTAAAATAGTATATTTCGAAAGCATAAATGTCCGATGCAAAATTTCTGAAGACGAATCGGAGAAATACATACTTTATTACAAACATTACGACCATATACGCCATGCTTTAGACATTATCAAACAAGTCGTAGCCACTTACAAAATATACAATGGCGATTTAGTGCATCCCGATGACTATGCTCTCCTACAATTAGAAGAATCGGTTATACCCTATGAACCCGATCAGCAATGTTGTGTATGCCGAGAACCTACACAAGAACAGACTCTATGTAATCATTATTTGTGTTTCCACTGCCGAGACACATGTTTGACAAAGAAACAAATGAATTGCCCACTATGTCGTCAATCCAATGTGGTCAAATATTTCCACATTGACAATCATTTGCTAAATAATATGGAATATGATGTTGTGAAACAAATTCGTCATCAACAAAATGATGACGAAGAAACCGTAGATGATTCGGAAACAATAGAAGAATCGGTCATCGACGAATATATGATCGATCATCGTATTACACCATCGAGCGACGAATATGATCGCATTCCCGCATATTACCACCATGCACCCTTTATGTTCTTCTGGAATTTTCGGCGGAATTATATCTAGGTGTTTGCAAAATTGATTCCTTTTTCTGTGGGAATATGTTTAGCATATATAACTATGACAATTATTACATCCAAACTCTTGCAATTGTGCAAAAAACAAGATGATTTATACACGGGTACATCCATCGACACCAATACAGGCGAATCGTATTCATACGGCATCATCATCGACGGACATGGACATAATAGTGGCGTCAATGATATCCGTTCCATTTTACAGACGCATCTGGCTGAGATTCTCGAATCCGAAAATCCACAACATATTATACAATCCCAACTCGAAGTCCTCAAACAAGAACATTTAGCCAATGTATATACGTCGGTATTTGCGGATGCGACGATTGATCGCATGAATCGCAATTTATTGCAATCGGGATCTACGTTTATTCGCGCAAAAGTCTATGACAATCGCGTCGAAACGTTTTCCATCGGCGATTCGGAAATCTATGTCCTCAAAAATAGCGAAATCGCATATCACACTCCCCTACATAACTGGGAAAACGAAGCCGAACGGAAACGATTGTTAGCTCGAAAAGACATACAAGTTTGTCCGCAACCGAGCATGCGATGTCAAATCATGTCTCCCACCACACTTTGTGAAAAAAAAACCCATACGATTCAATACACTTATCAACATACCTTTGTCCCTTCCCAAGCTTTAGGGCATGGCGGTATTACCGAATTCGCGCCCGAAAGACAAACCATCTACTATGATACTACAGATGCCATCAAAGTCGTGTTAGGATCGGACGGATTGTGGGACGTATTTATGCCGTCTCATCCTGAAGATTATCACCGACTCCTGTATTATGATGCTGAAGAACTCGCCAATGTAGCCGAATCTCGATGGAAACAATGCTGGTATTTAGCAAAAACAGAAGACGACGCAAATGACGTCTATGAAGATATTTCCGGATTCGATCCAATGATGTATGACGATGTATCTGTGATTACAATACAACGATAGATCGAAAAAATAACATTCGTGTATAGCTGTTATTTTTTATGCATTCAATACTACCTCCATGGTCTTGCCTTGTTTAACCAGTTTTCCTACTTTGACCAATTGTCCTTCTTTGTATTTTGCTAAATCATAGAGTTCGTTTGTCTTTTTGTCCGCCGCATATGCAACTCCGTGAATTGGTTTTGTTTCCACTAGTTTGATTTTCTGCGATTTTACGTTCAAGTCCTCACGTTCTCCTTCATCCATTTCGAGTGTTGGGTACGATAAGAATTGATTACTAACAATTTTTCCCATGGAACTTCCGTAACATACCAGGTTCTCGTTGTTCTTGTACAAGGTGCAATCAATGGCCGATTCTTTGATGGATTTCAAGATGTTGCTGTTGATGTCGGTTTTGATATTCGCGATTTCGCGCAATGATTCGTCGGTAGTGACGGATTTGTTCTTTTCGATGCGCGATAAATCGTGAATCATGATTTCGATGGTTTGTTTGTCCGTCATTTGTTTTTTGCTAAATATACTCATGTATAAAAACACCTTCACGGTGCGCAATTCTTCGGGTAAATCCATGTGACTGCAAATACGACGCGCGCGACCAATGACTTGCTCTAGACGCACATTATGCCAATAAGGTTCGACAATATGCACAAATCGCGTGTTTTTCAAGTTAATACCTTCCGCACCTGAAGAAGTAATCATAAATATTTTGATGATTTCGCCATTGTTGTTGTTTGCGGCTTTTGTGCGCAATTTATCGGCAATGTTTTTCGGTACGACATTCCACGCGCCGTTGTAAATATTACGTATGATTTCCTTTTCTTCGGCGGTTTCCGTACCCGTGTATAATACAAATTTCGGCTTCTCACCAGATTCGTCTGAATCGCCAAAATTGTCGATTGTCCATCCACTCGTCGTTGATTTGATTTTGAATTCGGCAAATCCGTTTGCTTCTAGTATCAGTTTGAGAATGCCAATGCCTTCGAGTGTCCGGAATTGACTGTATAACAAATGGAGACCGGAGTTTTCGGGGTTTTTCAAGTTCTCGAGAATTTTCACGAATTTCGGACTGGATTCGGCCAGTTTGTCTCCCGTCAAATAGTCACCGGATTGAATACTGGCTAAAGCTGCCTGGATACGTTCCGCATATTTCGGTTCCGAAACCACTAGATTGCTTTCATCTTCGGTAATACTCACCGCATCAATGACTGCACTTTCGTCATCATCCTCATCCAGTTCCTTTGCCTCATCCCATTCCTTAGCGTCTGGATGCGGTCTTTCGATGTCGCTAGGGAACACATAATTACAGGCAGCTCTGGAAAAAATACGATAGGTGGATGACATGGTATATACGTCGTCATTTTTACCGGGCGCTTGTTGCGCTTTCGCCTGTTTTTGTTTTTGCATTTTCTTCTTCTTTTCGTCATCGATTTCACTTTTACGGATTTTGACATATTCGCCGAATTGATGGTCGCTCATTTCCACGGTTTCGATATGATAATTGTCACCCGAATCGGTGAGAACAAAGGATGGTAATAATTTTTCTTGCGCACTGCGGAAATAAGACGTCAATCCTAATATACGGCGCTTAAATAAATTATCGTTTTTCATGGCTTTTGATTCAGTATTGACAAACATATTGAGGAAAGCTTCTGCATCATCGGGTAATGCCCTATGATACTCAATCTTAATAAGTCCGTCCATGACTTCAATTTGATTGTTACCCATAATACGCTTGATTTGTTTCAAAAACTGTTCGTCGGATATATTGCCAGTGTCGTCTACTTTCACACCAGTATATTTCGCAAATTCATCTTCTCCACCCACCATACCACCGTTATACATATCACCATCCTTGAGAACCCGGTTGTAATAGTCGATGGATTCGTCTTCTGAAATATCCAGTTCGCGAACTGGATTGATTTTGATGACCCCGTCTTTTACCATATACACCTTGTCGGCATCCATTTTAGCATGTTTTTTCTTGGTGGTGCGAGAACGAGCACTACGCTTTTTAGGGGTGCTTTTTCCGCCAATATAGTTATCCATCAAATCATTCCCGCCCTTTTTCGTTTCGCGTTTTTTCATATTGACAAATCCGAACGGGTTTCGTGTAATAGTAA
>Ga0214923_10006143_pt1 | contig 13622 bp, 14 predicted proteins | sample LL1510_MetaG_FD_177993 | JGI IMG/M metagenome (GOLD analysis project Ga0214923, IMG submission 177993) | Freshwater microbial communities from Lake Lanier, Atlanta, Georgia, United States - LL-1510 | ecosystem: Environmental > Aquatic > Freshwater > Lake | place: USA: Georgia | collected... | reverse complement strand
ATAAGCTTGCTCAAATGTTTCATCTTTAAATACTTGACCTATTAATAACTTGGTTGGCCTGATTTCCTGACCAAAATACAGCGATGCTGCCTTGTATTCTTTAGTATCAGTAGCAAAATCGCCAGTCACCTCTAGTAAGCTTCCATATTCTTTAACACGTATAGTCTCATCTGCTACTACATTTGCAGTTTTTTTTGCACTTCCTATTACCAAAAGAGTATCAAGTGAAATAGGTTCAAGACCCATAGTCGCTCTTGTGATATTTATTTTTACATATTCATCTATTAAAGCCATTTAAATACCTACCTTTACTGTATATTGTTTATTTGATATGCCGTCATTAAAAACCACTTTTTCAATTATACCGACATTATCCTCTATCGTCTTATTAAAAGCGATTTCCAGCTCTAGAATAGCCTTGCTTTCCATTTGTTCATTAAGCATTACAGGTAGAGCTGAAACGTTTTTGATTACCCTATGGAGTGCTAACTCTCCTTTAAATACGCTATTTTGCAGCTCGGTATTAAAAGCACTATACAAGCTACCTAGTAAGTCCTCTGCTTCATGTAAAACATCGCTAAAAGCAATAAAACTAGCCGTCATAACCATAGATGTCGTGATTTTCTGATATCCGCTCGCATCTGTTGCTCTAACAATCGGAGTACCAACGTTTTTAAAATTAGCTAAGGATATTGTAACAAAAGGTTTTTTAGGCCTTGGGCTACTCTGATTGGCAAATATTATTTTTTCTACAGGTAGCAGAGGTATTGCCTGGGCGGTAAAAGCATGCATGTTACTATATAGCTGACTAATTAGCATCGACATTCTCCCTTACTACCAAAACCTCATAATGAGCAGTTGGATATTTTAAATTCTGATGAGCCGTAACTCTTATTACCTGATATCTTTCTCCTTCAATCATAACTACATCTGGTTTGCTTTTATTTACTTTTGAAGTTTCTAGTTTCGTATTAGTAAATAAAGTATAACTCTCTTTGGTGCGTTCCCCTTCAGGCAGTGTTTGCATTATTTCGGCATCCGTAGCCTGAACGCTGGCTTTAATTGTAAAAGAAGTATCTGCTCCGTCTTGCCATAAACCGTTAGCATATTGACCTTCACCTATTCTTAAAGCAGTTAAATCTCTTCTAAAAACATCAAACATTTAATTTTCTATTTTATAATGAATAGAGCCTCTCATTTCGCCAGTATCAATAAGAGTTCTACTACTACCTTTTCTTTTAATTGTAGCTGGTGAATTTGGCGGCGGCATATTAGAGGAAATCTTCTCTTTTATGTCTCCGACAATTTTTTCACCAAGAAGTCCCAAATATTGATTTACGTCCACTTTTTCAGTAAGTAACCTATCTACAATTTTATCTATACTTTTCCCCCATTCCTGATTTTTCTCATCTGAAGTGCTACGTATAAATGAACGCTCTGGAATATTACTTGTTCCATATTCATTAGCTAAAGCACGATTTACTATAAACTCACCGTTTTTACCTTTTCCGCTACTTTCAAAAATACCTACTTTTAAAACTTTACCTTTAAAATTCTTTATCGCTTTTTTAAATTGTTTTAATCCAGTATCCTTATCAACTATACGAACCATTATAAGCAACTTCTAGTAATCGGTGCGATCGTAACGCTTTTTAATAAAGCCATGTATTTGCCGCCGTAACTGGATAAATCGTATTCAGAATTAATATTTGTGTTTACAGCATAATTAATATTTAATTTTCCTTCTGATACGGAAGTTACAGCTCCACCAGCTCCCTTTCTTTTTAACGATAGATCAATATTATGAGCGGCTAAATACACGATTAAATTATCTCTTATCGGCACTCTTATATTTTGCGATATTAATTCATCTGCCATGGCTAAATGATCATTTATAACATCATCGCCGATGTCTTTAAACTCATCGGCAATTCTTTTAAAACGGAGCAATAAATCCATACTCATAAGCAGCAGGTTATTTCGCTGCTCTTATAGCAATCGCATTCGGTTGTCTTACAACCAAACCACCATGTCTTGATACGCAATAAGAAATATACTCCAGTCCTACGGCTTGTAACGGCTTTGCTTCAAAAGGTTCTGCCATTACATGCTCTATAAAATCCCGATCGTTATTCATGATAACAAAACCATCTTTAGTACCACCGCTAGTTACTGCTTTAGGCGTAGTATCAAAAGCTTTTGTTAATTCTGGAGCAACAACGATTTTTATACTTTGGGCAGTTTCAAATTGGGTTTTTACAGTAATTCCATTGTAAGTATTAAATATCAGAGTATTAATAATATTATACATACCTGGTGAAATTAACATTATGTTAGGATATATTAAATTATTACTGTTCGTTAAAATACTATTATAAGCATCTGTTAAATCCTTATATACATCGGTAGCAGCAACAGTAGACAAAGACCAGTCGGCTACAGTTTTTGTCGGAGCAGCGACATAAGGATTATTAAATAATCCAGATAACCCAAGTTCTTTATAGCCAAAAAAACAGGTAGTATTCATAAGTTCAAAATTTGAACGCATGGCCTGCCGTTTGAGAGAACCTACTACATCCCTTCTTAAAGCTGAGGATGCTAGAATATCCCCGTCACTAAAAGCCAAAGCACAAGCAACATCTGCTATGACGGATGAATATTGTTTACCGCCAGTGCCAACAAAAGGTACATCAGTATTTTTACCATTCTTAACTGCCGCATATTTTGATTTACCAAAACCTTCAAACATTGCGTAAGTATATATTGTCTGGTATTTATCCACTTCTTTTTCATGAAACACGGAAAAAGCAGTTAACGGACTTCTTAAAATATCGTATTGTTTTGGATCAAAGGCCGTTAATTCATTTGTAAAGAACATCAGCTCATTAGCATCCACCCTACGATTAGACCCTAAAAAGTTACTATTTGATCTAAAAACAGGTACATTTTCCATAAAAACCTCTTATAATTTATTTATTTGAATGACAGCTAAGTTATTTGCTGTTGGAACGCTAAAAAATGTTCCTATTGAAATAAAAGCTTCACTTCCAGACGTTGGATCGCTATCTGCGGCTCTAATAGTACCGATTAAAGAGGCGGTAGCAGATGCCGTCTGATACCAGGCTTGAGTTTTTCCAACTGTACTTTGACTTACCGTAGCACCTACTTGAATCACTACTCTTCCAACTTTTACAACTGGCACCATTGACCCGATAGGATAAGTATGAGTATTGTTTGAAGTAACATTTACTACCTGACCAGTTGTAGTATCGGTAGATAATACCCCACCAGCTACAGCAAAATTACTTTCTATCGCTATACCCCAAAGAGTACCGCCAGCAACTAAAGCTTTGACCTGTTTTGTAGGGTCTGTTCCAAGTTGAACGGGTTGACCAAAACTAATAGCTGTTTCAGCAGCATAAGAATCCACTTGCGTTAGTGAAGTATCTAATATTTGTCCTAAAAAATAAGGTTTAGATGTTAAAGCATTTGAAAAACTTGTTTGCATATTATGATACCTTTTTTTCTTTTAATTGTTTAAATATTCCGTCTCTCATACTGTTATTAATGGATACGTCACAATTTTGCTGTAGAACTCCAAAAACTCCTTTTGTATCAACATTAGATACTTTTAAACTAGTACCTACAAAAGTCTCAAACATACCTTTGATATATTCATCCGATTTACCGGTAAAATCTATTGCATCGGTTCTGTTTGCATTCATGGCAGCTTCCATGATTTCTCTATCGGTATGAGCTAGATACCCAAAACTATCATTTTTTAAGAACGGCATTGCTTGAGCAAATAGAGCTACTCTCTCTATTACCGCTTTTCTTATGAGATCATCGGTTCTGATGGCTTTTTCAGCTTCAAGCTCCTTTTTAGTTGCCGCCCAAGCTTTCTCTACGTGATCTAGTTTTGTCTCAAGAGTTATTAATTTATTTTCTAATAAATTCTTTTCAGCTGTTATTGCGTCTAGCCTTAATTGTAGCTCTCCGCTATCATTTTTTGTTTCTGCCTTGTCATTAGACATACTAACCTCATTTTGATTGTTAATTTCGAATACTTCTTTTAACTGTGCGGCATTATCAAATCTGAATCTGGCATCATGACCAGCTCTACCTTGCGGTACTGCGGCTAAATGGTTATAAACAGGATTTAACTGCCGATAATCATACTTCTGCTCCTTATATACACCTTCTTCCTTTATTAGCTCTACTTCATAGCCGTAAGAAAGTTCTGCTAAATTACCGCTTAATATTTGTTCGATAACGTCTTTATGAGTAACTGTGATTGAAGTAATAATTTTATCATCGATTATGTCATATCTTTCACCCGTATAGCCGACCTGATATTTTGCAGCGTTGCTGGAATCAACAAACTCTGGTGGGTGATTAGCGGTTACTGGTATCATCTTAAGAGTATCTAAACTCTCTTTTTTAAAAATGTCGTCTGGATGCCTAAGTTCTCTTCGCACACTGCCGTCTAGGTTTAAATACTCAAAAACTCCAGCACGAGATGCTACGACTTCACCTTGTAAATAACCGTCTTTGGTCTTTTTGACCTTAGGAAATTTGACAGTATCAAATCTAAAACTTTTTTGATTTTTCATAGCAAATTATTAACGTTGACAAACTAATCTAGGCATGTAAAACTTGCTATTACAAAAAAAGGGCAAAAAAATAGCCATTATTAAGATTGCCGCATACTTTTTTGTAAATACCAAGTCTTTAAGATGATTCGCTGCCCTCCAAGACTGCCCATCATCTTAAAGACCGATTTTCGGTCTATTTTTTCTTTTTACCTCTTTAACTTCCGACTAACGCCTTTATCCTCATATATTAATTATTGCAACAGAAGTACAACGACATAAAATATCTTGTGCAGGATGTAACAGGACAGCTTTTACCCCATCCCGCTTTTTCCATTTCTGTTCTTCTTTATCCTTATAAATAGTAGCATCCTTCCAGCTACATATTTTATCTTCTAGCACCTCGTGAGAATGCCTGACCCTTTCATCACGAGAAGTTAACCATCTATACTCGGTAATACCTAAACTTAGGTTACGCTGACGAGTTAAACTCCCATTAAATTTAGATATCTGATCTCGTGCTATAATCCTTGCCCTATTTTTAGATACTTTAAAAGCCTTCTCTAATTCTTCAGCTAAAGTTCTATAGCTATACCCAATTCTAACGGAATTAAAAACCGCCTCTTCTACTTTTCCTAAAAGATTACTAGGTATGGTTTTAATCAATCTAGTATTCTCTGCTATCCACATTTTTAATTCATTATCAATGTGAATATTCTTTAAGGTAAACTCACTTACTCTTAATGAAGATTTTATATTACTTAATGAATTAAAAAAAGCCTTTTCGTGAAATTGATTAACGCTAATTGAAATATTTAATAACTTAGATAAAAGCTTTTTTGTTTCAAACTCTATTTTCCAGCTTAAAAACTCTAAAAACCTTTTGAAATCATCGTTAAAATCATCGTTTTTTCTTAAGAATTTATATTCATTATTACTCTGCAGGAAAGAATATAAGTCATTTTTTACCAAACTATTAACTCCTCTGGTAAAAGTTAGTAGTTTTTTTTCATAAAATTTTTCCCAAAAAATCGGATAAGCAATTTTTAATCCTTGTTTTACCATTGTTATTTAGTTTTTTATAGCATTTGCTTCGCTTGGGGCTTGGTCTGTTACAATATCGATATCCAGTTCTTTTTGAATTATCTGTAAAGCATCGACGCAATATTCTATATTATTTTTTACACTGATTTTTCTTTCGTTATCAATTATGGAAGGTTGATTTGTTAATCGTTTTATATAATCCATAATGATCAATTGAAAATCTAATGTTAGTAAATCAATCCTATTTCTAAACTCAACTTGATCATTAATTAAATCTTCTATTTTCATTTAAACCTCTTTTTATTCATATTAATTATTATTTGTAGGAATATAAGTAGCTATGAACTCTTTAATCTTAGCTATATCATCCTCAAGTTCTGATAATGATATTTGTGCTGCATTTTTTAGTTCCATTAGCTTTGGGCTGTTTAAGTCTATGTCACTACCAAATATTTGACCTGCCCAGTTACGCAGAGAACTAGCATCCGACATAAACCAATTAAGATAATTAAGTGCTTCTGGATTCATTGACTTTATCACTGGTTCTGGGGTTGGGTCTGTATTGTAAGTACTTTTGCTCATAACAATTTCTCCTCTAAATTTTCTATTCTAGTTAATAAATTTTTAACGGCAATTAATGCAAGTTCTGTTACTTTAGAAGCTACAGACGGGCATTGTTCATAAGTTCCATAAATAAATACTTTCTCAGATATTTCTTCTTTAGCATTAATTTTTAAGGTTCTTACATCGAGAATATCAGAAATTTCAACTTCAAGTGCTTTGTTTTTATTATTTATTAATTTTAACCTTTTGATTTTACCTGATATTTCAATTTCATTTTTTGAACTTAAAATATATTGATATTTAGTATTTTTAATTTTCTGTAATCTACCTACTTGCATAATATTAGGTATATATTCCATATTTTCATAATCAATATAATCTGGTAAAGTTTTAGCCAATTCTTCAGCAATAACTCCATATCTTATACCTTTTTCAGCTATTTGATCTTTATATTCATATTTAAAAAATTCCGTTTTCTTTATAATTTCCACAACTTCTTTTTCTATTTCAGCACCTTCACTTAAAATATTTTTCTTTTTTATCGAAGAAACAGCATTAAATTCACTAGCTTTTATCCTGTATGTACAATTAATGCTATATAAATTTTGACCACTACTTGAACCTGTCGTTCCAGACGAATTTAAAAAGCCGTAACCTCCGTTATAAGGGTAATAAGCATAAGGAATATAAAGTGGATCGCAAGTAATAGCCGCAGCATTATAAACAGAGAGATTATTACCTATTAACGCACCTGTAGTAGCATTAATTAACCCGCTTGTTGTAATATCATTTGAATAACAATCAATTGAGCCGTTACTATTGATTTTCATTCTTGTTATTCCATTTGTGCCAAACTTTAAACTTAAAGTGGAACTAGCAAAAACATAAGCTTCTGAGGTAGAATTATTTAAACCAAATTCTACACCATAACCAGTATTTTGATTATAAGCTCTAAAACCACTAGCATAAGAAGAATTATTAGAATTGTATATCGTAATACCACTCTCAGCTAAGCTAGAACTATAAAAATTTAAAGGTAAAATAACTGTAGCTGTAGGAGTAGCCCATGTTCCATCACCTCTTAAGTATTTCGTACTATTTGATGGATAATTTGCCAAAGAACTTACAGGAATATTTTGTACTAAAGAATCTGCATAGCCTTTTGTTGCAAGACTAGAACTAGTTGTTGGAAATGCGGCATTAATTATCTCATTATTTTGCATATCAACAATAGTCCCGAAATAAGTACGTAGTGTTGAACCATAAGTATCTATTTTAAAAGGATACTGAAAACCATTTACCGCATGATAAAAATTAATTTCATAAGTTCCAGTAGGTTGAGAACCAAAGCCTGGCTTATAAACAGTTAACCATCTTCTATAAGTACTTCCACTACCAGATTGAACTAAATGTACAAAATGAGAAGGAGGGTTTGAATCTTGTAGAGTGTGATAATTACTATATTCAGCAAACTGACCATTATTAGACCAATTAAAACTTAAAGTAGACCCTACCATCGTTTGATAATTACTTAAAGTAGTAGCAATTGAACTACTACCACTTCCAGTAATTGCACCAGTTAAAGTTAGGCTAGTTATTGGAGGGTTACCTGCTGTTATACTGGTTAATTGCCCTTGAGCGTTAACTGTTAAACTAGAAGGATAAGGGTATGTACCGCTAGTTACTGCTGTATTGCTTAGGCTCACAGTAGGATTTCCTGATATCCCATTTCCGTTAGAAATGCTTATACCAGTACTAGCTGTCAGTGTCCTACCAACATAAGCGTTACTTGCAGTTTTTGCTATTAATCCCGTTGTGGCAAAAGTTGATAACGCTTGCAACTCTGAACTTAAAGTTAGATTAATAGTCCCACTTGTTGTAATAGGTGAACCTGACACTGATAAACCAGTACTACCAGTTATACAGACTGATGTAACTGTTCCTGTCGGTACTGACGACCACGTACCGTCTTGCCTTAAAAAATTAATCCCACCGACTACATATCCAGACAAAGAAGTTAAAGGAATAGTACTAAGAGATATGGTAGGATTACCGCTTACACCATCACCATTTGTAATATTAATACCAATACCAGCTACTATAGAACGTGAATTATATGTACCAACTGCTGTTCTACTTACTAAACCAACAAGACTAAGATTATTTAACCCTTGTAATTCTGTTCCAAGAGTTAAAGATATAGTACCGCTACTTGTAACAGGTGAACCAGTAACACTTAAACCGTTACTTGCAGTTATACCAACCGAACTAACTGTTCCACTCCCTCCGCCTAACCCGATCCAACTAGTGCCGTTATAAATCTCAAACAGTCCTAAAGTAGTATTAAATCTCGTCATTCCTACAACTGGTAAAGTTGGCCTCTGAAGAGTAGTCCCAACTGCCATTTTTAGATAACCAGTAGAATTTACTGTTAAATCACCTGTAGTTGTTAACGTCCCAGGTAGAATTAACGTATTTGATAGGGATAATACAGGGGTTGTAGTACCTGTTACTATAACTTGATTAGCTGTGCCAGTAATAGATGTTACTTTACCAGCAAGGGCAAGTTGTAATTGCTGATCTATATAAGTTTGATCTGCAAAAGTGATAATACTTGGCAGACCAGTAACTGGATCAATAACTTTTGCTTTTAAAAATTGTGACATTGATTTCTTTAAAAGAACTGTATTTCAAGTGATCACAATCCGTGACCACTTGAAATATAAAAGCCTGTGTTAGTTTAATAAATCGCTTAATTTACCAGCAGTTAAAACATACTCGCCAATCTGTATGCTCTGTGTTGCTTTGACAATATTAGCATTAAGATCGCCAGCAATAATAGCATTACCACGAGATGTTAAACTTCCAGTATTGATACTGTTATTATTAATATTTTGAATATCAGGAGTAATGCCAGCAAATAAATCAGGAGCAATACCGATATTTACCGCTCCATTTGTAACGGTAACTTCAACTTGATGCTCTGTACCAGTTACTTTTGTTAATTTACTAAGAAACTCTTTTGAACCATCAGGATTAGTAATTCTAAAATCAGCAGTTAATAATGGATCAATATTTTGTGGAGGCAATGGAATAGGATAAGTAATAGTCCAAACATCATTTAATTTGCTAATAACAACTTTATTTAATACACCACCACTACTAATAGTAAAAGTTTTATCTGTTTCATTCCAAACTATTTGTGTACTAGAATCTAAAGGAGAAATTCCATTAGCAATATCAGTTGCAGAAGAGTATAGAGATGCATGATTATTTGCACTATTAAATACCAAAAAGCCAAGACCTTCTACAGCACCACTTGCAACAGAAGTTCCAACATCAAAAGTAAGATTATAAATAGCCATATTTTTACCTGTTTAAAATTAAAGATTATATAAGCTATATTTTATCTTACTACCCCCTTGATAAAAAGAGTTATCGTACTTTTTCTATCATACATTTAAAGATTTTTTTAAGACTTTTCTATCCACAAAGTTCCATAACTAAAACTATCTACAGGTGCTGTACCAGCCTTGTAAGCCTGTACTAATAACGGATCTCCTTTATCCCCCTTATCTCCTTTTTCTCCTTTGTCCCCTTTATCGCCCTTAGGAATAGTTTTAAATAAATTAAAAAAAGCATCAAGGCCTCCTATTACTGCACTGCCGCCAGCTATTATTCCGACCGCATTCAATTCAGTCCAAATTGCCGCTATTTCCGCTTGTAAACTAGTCTCTACTCCTACAATTGCAGTATCCTGTAATCCATCTTTTACCTGTAATGCTGTTATTTCAGCATCTTGTTTTAAATCCGTAGCTTTAGTAGTTGTAACGAACAAATCATATGCAATTTTTAAAGCAGTTAATATTGTTATAGCTTCTAGTAATTCCTTAATATCCAACGATACACTGGCAATGTATTTACTACTTGGATCAGGTCTGACAACCAAAGTTCCTATAGGAGTTTCAGTAAAATCAACATAATCTCTACCTGGAATTGCCTTTGATAATTTACCAGTTCCATTATCTACTGTATTCTTTAATAATCCACTTTCTAAATCACCTAAAGATTGAGCTTTGGTAAAAGTATAAGATGTTCCCAAATCATATAGAGATAATATTTTTGCTAAATTAGGACTGATATTAGCTAATAAATAAGCAGGATTATCCCATAAAAAAGAAACATTCTTATTAGCTACGATAAAATTTGCGTTATCAAATAGTTTAAAATTTTTAGCTGTCCTGATTTGCGTCATGGCTAAACTACTTGATACGGTAGTTAGGGGATTAGATAAATCAGCATCAATACTACCAGCAAAAATCTGTGGTAACCATGGTCCTGACATTATCCAGTCACCAAGAGAAACTGGGTTAAAAGTAGGATTAGGTATCGGAATATCTTTAATTAATGATGTTATCGCCGTATCAGGTAAAGGAAATGTAGCTGCACCTAATTTTATCGGTTTAGGTAAATTATATTTATTGCCTAGGTTTATCGCACCATAATCAAGATAGTTTAAATCATCTACATCCTTTTTTAATTTTAAAAAATCATTTTTTAAGTACAGTAAAAGCGGAGATTGATAAGCTAAACCAATTTCGTTACCTATTAATATATAATTTTCTAACAACCGAAAACCTGTATATATAACTTCGGTAAGTTCTGTCCAATTGCTATTTGCTATACCGTTTAAAAGATAAAAAAATCTTCCATTCTCACGAACAAAAACAAGCATACCTTCTTTTCGTCTTTGCTTGGAAATATTATTCCTTTCTTCTAAAGTGTTAACAGAATGTAAACCGCCTTGACCAAAAGTATCTACATGAGTAGGATACTCATCATTTAAACTCACAGGTCTTATAAAATCGCTTACTTTAATCCCTTTCATGCTCTTAAATTATTAAGAAATGTTTTTATATTTGTTGATTCAACAGTGCAATAATCATCAGCTGCTTTTTTCATATTAATCGTAGATTGATCCGAGCAATCGTCTAATTCTCCTACATAAAACGGCTGTGCTCTATATTTTTTAAAATAATTATTTTGAGTATAAAAACTGGAAGCTAATCTATCATTTAAAATACTTAACTTATAATCGGCATATAACTCAGAACCACCCATAATAATCGGTATTAATTCAGCTAACTTAAATAACGAATAAGTTGAACTTCCTTCGGTATCATTTGTAGTAAAACCCAAAAATCCCATTCCCGTACTAATATTTAAAGAAAATATATCATGTGCATTTGTATTTAAAATACTAGATAAAATTACCCCCATTTCTACAGGATCGTTTACACCTATTCCTCCATCCCAATATCTATAGTTACCTATACTTACCTCTGGCAAATAGAACGGTGCAGCACTCGTAGCTTTAGCCACGTCTTTTATTTTTTCATTATTATATGTAAAATATTTTCTATCATCATAATTACTAAACATGACAAATTGCTTATTACTAGCTCTATAAGCTGTTATTACCACTTTTTTCTGCAACGATGACATCGTATTATCGCCAAAGAATTGATCTAATAAATCATAAAGTACTAAATGACCGTATTTTTGATTATCTGCCAGTAAAGAGTAATTACTAGGTGACTGATACCAAGCATTATTAATTACCATACTACCGAGTTTAGTAATTAAAGAAGGTCTATCATTATCGGCAGTGGTCGTCGTAAATATTCTTTTACCTTTTTGAAAGAAAGGTTTAATATCGCTCAAAGTTTTACCTGATGCTAATGCTAGTGCTATAATACCACCTATAGACGTACCAGTTATCACCCCAAATAAAGACATAAACTCAGCAAAAGTAAGTCCTGACAAACTAATGATATTTTCTAATAAGCAAATAGATAAATACCCTCTATTTCCACCGCCTGTAAAATTCAATGATGCGTTCTTATTTCCCACTATTTTACTCCCATCACAAATTCTTCGTGTATTTCATACAAAGTACGATAACAATTATACTTAATACTTAAACCATACTCATTTGTAATCGTTATCTTCCGTGCCTCATCAAAAACCAGAGCTATATCGCTTGAAATTTCATAAAACACATAGTTCTCACCTAGGCTTTCTGGATAACAGAACCATTTATAACCTACCCCTTGAAAGTAATACTCACCGTAAATGTCAAGGGCAAGCTCTTTAGCTCTTAGTATACTAAGCGGATTCGTATTATTATCTGAAACCCAGTCCATTATATCGTCGGTATACTCGCCATAATATATTTTATACTTAAAACCAAGAGTAATAACGCTCTGAAAACTAGTACCAGTAGTATCATATGCTAAAAGAGTAAAATCAACATTTTGGGGAACATTATAAGTCACACCTAAACTCTGAAACTCAAAAGGCGATCCAGATACTTTTTCTACAACAACTTCATTATCTTGTAGTAAAGTTATTGAATCTGCCTCTAGCAATAGGTTATTTTCTATTGAATAAGCAGCAGATAATGTTTCAGATATTAAACTATAACCAATTTCTATGGTTTTAATGAACTCCGCTCCACCTTGTTTTTGTATAGAAAAAGTAGAAAAGTAAGGTAATTCAACTCCGTATAATAACTTTGTCATTAATGTCTTAAAATTGGTATTCTTAAACCTTGTACCTTTGGGTAATCCACCAAGTTTAAAAGGCATCGGTTTTGAATTGGTATAGGATACACTCTCGTTACCACCTCCGCCACCTCCACCATAAAAGTTTTTAATAGAGACTATGCCTGCATTTATAGTCTTATCATCAGTTGTAATAATCAAATCGCCAAGCTGGTCGATTTCCGCTGATTTAATGCCGTTACCCCTATCTCCCTTATCACCTTTGATGCTATCGCCTTTATCCCCCTTATCTCCTTTCTTTCCTTTAGTCTTTTCAGCTATACGTACAAGTTCGGCTACGGCAATATTTACCTGCTCTTGCAAGTTACCCGCGGTATTATTAGCCAAACTAATTACTTTCTCATTAAGAGTTTTTAAAATCTCATCGCTGTCGCTATCCCGCCCATCTCGGCCATCTACCCCATCCTTTCCATCTTTAGGTCTTGGTATCTTGGTAACGTACTTTTCTATGATAATTGGAACAGACAGCTCCAATTTTTGCTCATAATCGGTTAGAGCTAGACTAATTGCATTATTTTTCTCTTCTAAATACTGATTTAAGATGCTTTGTAATTCTTCTTTTAAAGTAGCAAGTATTGCTCCCTCGTCTGCGTCCCTTCCATCTTTGCCGTCTTTAGCTATCGGAACAACTAGAGAATTGATTGCTTTTTGTAATACCTCCTCCGAGTTCTTCTTAAACTCAAGGAACAAATCCCGAATTAATGCCTCTATCTTATCGTAATCAACTTCGCCGTCTTTACCGTCCTTAATTTGCGGAATATTAGCTTGAATATAGGTTTCTAGTTCTTTTTTAAGA
>Ga0214923_10006142_pt1 | contig 13624 bp, 9 predicted proteins | sample LL1510_MetaG_FD_177993 | JGI IMG/M metagenome (GOLD analysis project Ga0214923, IMG submission 177993) | Freshwater microbial communities from Lake Lanier, Atlanta, Georgia, United States - LL-1510 | ecosystem: Environmental > Aquatic > Freshwater > Lake | place: USA: Georgia | collected 2015-10-15 | reverse complement strand
CTTCGTCTTCGTCGTCGTCTTCTTCGACCTCGTCCTCTTCGTCTTCGTCGTCGTCGTCGTCGTCGTCGTCTTCGTCGTCGTCTTCTTCTTCCTCGGACTCGTCATCTTCGGTCTCTTCATCGTCTTCGTCGGCTTCGTCGCTATCCTCGGACTCGTCGTCGTCATTATCTTCCATAAATTGAATTTCATTTATTTTTTCTACCGTAGTTCCTATAATTGTATCAATTTCCATAAGTTTATCAAGCCCCTTGCGCATATTCGACAATAATTTGCCAATCTTCCGCTTGTCTTTCACTAATTCTTTAATCGTCGGTTTGTTGTTATCCGCGACACCGCCATCCCGTCGTTTCTTCGATGATTTATTTTTCGTTATTTGTTCGTGGATTAATTTATTCAAATGCCGATATATTTTATCTAAATGGTGAATTTGCTCTCGATGTTCTTCCACCATTTCATCAAAAATGGTTTTGGCCTTGAGATACACCGACAACAAATGTTTATTATATTGAAGATTATGACGAATTTTTACCATTTGTTTAACGATATGCTTTTTTGATGTCTTTTCATTCTCTCGAAAGTCGCGAATCGACCGGTCATTATCGGCCAGAAAATCCGAGTCGCCGTATTCGCTATATTCCATTTGGGTTTGTTACACGCTCGTTCGATGCTATAATACGTTTAGATTATATACCAAGGAATACGCCGACCGCGCCGACCGCGCCGACCGTATTCAGACCTTTTCAAGAACGTTCCACCAGCTACACGGCTTATGCCAGAATTGCGTATAATAAATATCGCCGTCCGAAAAGAAGGCAGCACTATAACTAAATGAACTCGCGGATGTAATGAGAATATCCGCAGCGGCCATACCAAGATACGTCTTTTCATTCGTCTCGTTCAGGTGAAGAACAATATCTTTACCGATGATGTCATTCCCGATAAAATGTGCGAACTTGTCAGTCGCACCCTGTGAATAGATATGTATCATAATCCGGTCATCGGGCCGTAATTTCGCATATTTATCACGGATTGTAAGCAACGTTTTAATATAATACTTATCCGTATATTCTTCACCGCCATTCGGGCGGGTATCGTCGCAATTCGGGCGACGTATATGCACCGCCAAATGAAGTGTCTGGCCACCGTGCGGCGAAAACCCCGCATAAACTGCCTGGCGGTTTTTATTTGCCCAGAATTGGCGCTTGATTCGCGCCATACTCTCACTCTTCATACACATGTCAATATTTCTCTCGACGTAGTTGAATATATCGTAAAAGTCCGGTGTTAATATCTGGATTCCCTCCTCGCGTGCAGTCACGAGTGCGTCATCATAACTCATATAATGCGGTTTCAGATTCATAATAGTATCCATTTTTTCAATGAAGTTGATGTCGTTGTCATAATTATGCGCCATCTTTTTGGGGCTTCTGTATACAAATGTGGACTGCTCGCATTCTTCCGCGTAAATACACGTCCATATAAACCGCTGGAATTGTGCACCAAACCCGTCATCAAACGGAATCGTCGAATAGTATCGTTTCTTTGGTGCGGCGACATCTAATGCCGTCGCGGCCGGTATGGTCGCCGCCGCCGCAGTCGCCGCCGCCGCCGGCTTCGCAACGAATTGATTCTCATCATTCAATTCATACGCATTGGGTTGCGACTTGTCGTCTCGCTCGGATGTAAGACGCCCGATGTGCCGGTTTGTTATCTGATTGTAAAACCCAGAAAGAAACCCGAGAGATTGCCACCGCTTCGCATAATCCATCTCGAAGAACTGGTTCGCACTGTCATAATTCCCCAATATCAATATCGCATTCACATCAATCATCGACGGGCGGAAGCTATAATGCGGCCAATAATGGCAATTTCCGTAGGCGAAATCGCCGGTTTTGTGTTGATGAAGTGCGACATCGTGCGTCATATTACGCAGAATACGGTGCCCCTGCATCTTATAATCCTTTATCGTCTCTCCGTAATTACGATTGTATAAGATTTGTCGCACATTATATCCCGCATTACGCGAATCGACCATCATCTGCGTTGCTTTGGCAACATAACTGTCGGGTGTATGGAATAGAAAATCGTCCTCCATATGTATCCAGTATTCCGGTCGCGACTCCGTCAATTTATCCCAAATGATATTCATACTTGCACGATGACCTTTCTCCGCCGTGTCCTTCATATAGAAATCGATCCACGGATACGTCTTCTTCATATGAGCACGGTCGCTTTCACTCGAATTATCATCGACGCAATACCAATAATCAATCATATTGACGTCATTCCACATATTCAGAATCGAATTCACGGTTTGCTGGAATAGGTCCAGTCGCTTACACGTCGTAAATGTGATGATAATACGTGCGTGTGCGGTGCGATTACGCTTCACAATGACGGGGGACGCGGTCATGCCCGCGGTCGTGCCGTATTCATGCGACCGCTTCAAATGAAACTTGGTGATAACCGGTTTTTTATAAGAAAGTTCGTCTTCTGGTCGGATGGTTTCGGCACTTGAACCCGGCAAATACTCCTCTTCCGTTTTATGGAGACTCGTAGGTGCGACGAGCGCAGGCCGGACCTTATTGAATAGACGCGTCCATGTTTCGAAGTCATCGTCGCTATATTCGTCCGATTTAGAAGCGACTACCGAGAGAAAATGATTCACGGAAAAAAACAGACGCAGCAATTCGGGGAATGTGTCCTCTTCGAAATACTGGCGATAAAATGCGAGGTTTGAATAGGTAGATTTCATAAAATGAAACGCCATTATATTATGTTGAAGAATCATCTTACAACAATCATATCCGTTTCGTTTATCCGCGATATAAAACGCTGAAATCGAATTATTGTATTCAATAACATCGTCGTATTTATCCGTCGCAAGGAACAACTTATTCTGCGGAGACCGCTTATAATTCTTGAATTTTTGATATAACGCATTCACAATTACGTGGTTGCCGTCCGCGCGTAAGAATTCCATCATAGATGCGACACCCTCGATTCGTTCCTCGTCATATTCGATGGTTTTACTGTAATATTTGAACGCATTATATTTGTCGCCTTTTTTGTAATACAGGTTGCCGAGGCATAGTGCGCTATAATACTTTTCCTGCGACCAGTTGTTTTGAGTAAGCACGCGCTCGTACCATTGAATCGAACTGTCGATATGTGCGGGCCCGGCGTCCATCCAGCTCTGTGCACAATAAAATGCGTATCGCTCTGCGAGGCCACGGTCGCCTTTTCCGGTGCCATTGCTGCCGGAATTCGCGATTTCTTCATGATATCCGCGCTCTAACACCGTCGCGTCTTTGATATACTTTTGGGGGTCTTGATTACGACTACCACTGCGTCCAGAATCCACGTGATAATCGCCCTGGATTGCGTGGGAGCTATCTTCCTTGTCGACGCACGTGATATATTCGTGAAGCACGCCCACAAACCGCCACCGTTTGCGGTTATTCACGATAAGTGTCCTTAAATAAACAAACGATTGCCCGAGCTTCAACTGGTATGCGTCGTGGGTGAGTTCGCGCGGCAATACGAAATTCCCGTGAATCGAATCATCCGCGTCGAATATGAACAAGTAGTCGGTTTTCTGAAACGCCATCTGGAGCGCAAGCGTACGATTGAAGCCGAAATCGCGCCATTCTACCTCCTCGATTTCGCCTGGAATACCGCGTGCCTTGAAAAACGCGCGAATCAGGTCCATCGTATTATCGGTTGAACCCGTATCTGAAATATAATACGCATCGAAATCCACATACCGACACAAGTTTTCAAGTGTTTTTTCGATAATATGCGATTCGTTTTTTACAATCATATTCAAACAAATTGTATATGATTTAGCCGGTTTCGTGGCCGGTCCCGCTACCGCTACGTCATCAGTTACTTCTGTAATCTTCATTTTCATATACAGATTACGACTACTACTTAATATCATCCGGTTGTTTTTATGCCCGTTTTACATAGAACTAAAAATATAATAACATATATTAGTAGCTTACGCATAAATGTCATTTACACGCTTTCACGACGACCCCGACAGAATAAGAAAACAGCTTCAACAATCCACGGATGTAGGACGTTATGTATTAAATGTACCGGGCCAGGGCGACAAACCGATGTATGCGGAAGACCCGTATCTTCGTGCACAATTATGGGCTGGCAATATTATGACGAACTCCGTGGATATTGAGACGGAATTGCGCGGACTGTCTCGCACATTGAACCGGGATACGCCGGATAACTTTCATCACGCAATCCGCGCGTCACAGGCCACACGGACGAACGAAATGATTGCGTGTCCTACGCGGGCTGGCAGTGCGGTAGCACAGTCCCGTGTGACGCACCCCGCATGGATGTTGCGCGATATGGAGCAGGACAACTGGAAAATGCTTCATTTTGACCCACAAGAACATGTATTTAGACCATTTAACAATAATATAAGCACGCGTATTATAGAAAAAGATAATTTTAAGCCGAGGATGGATGTGCCAGGGTTGTCCGATGATACATATTTCTCGGTTCATCCCACGAATCTGAACCCGGCAGTTGAGGGGATGGCGGCGGGGCGACGCGTGACGGAACGTGGACTCGATGACGCGGGCACGGGCACGGGCATGGGCGCAGGCATTATGGATATCGGCGATATGCGCCAGTTTAGCGGAACATCTGCATTGTTTTCATAATGGGTATATTATTATTATTATTATTATTATAATTATATTGACTAATCTAAATAGAGATAATACAATTATAATAATATAAATTTAATATAACCTCGTAACATACGATTTTCGGAGATACATTATACATCATAAATGGCAGAGTTAGCATTAGGCGCGATTGTTCTAGGCGCGGCGTATATCGCATCCAATCGAGATAAAAAGGCGAATCTGTTGACGCAAGAAGGATACCGCAACGCCGGACAATCCGATTCCAGATATTTACCCAATACAAATATTCCGGTTACGAACTATCCTGTTATTCGCCCAAACACCGGTTCGAATATCAATAATTACGCGAATCCGAACGCCGCAACTGACCGTTATTATGCGAAAAATGTGGACTTCGATAAAATGTCGGCGGGTGTTGCTGGCGGCGTGGGTGGTGTAGGCATATTGCGCGGCGGTGCTGGCGGTATCCCCGAAAGAGGGCGTGATTTCGCCAATGACAGCAAGGGGTATCTCACCGGCGCATCTAGTGGTGCATCTAGTGGTGCCGCCACCGGCGCTCCATCCCAAAACTACGACGATTTAGAATACGGAACCCAATTCGGCGATAATTATGGGAAAGACGGATTCACGTCGCTCATGGGCGATAAAATCGACCCGAGGTCATTTAAGCATAATAATATGGAACCTTATTACGGTGCTAAAATAAGGGGTGTCACTACCGGCGCGAATATGAACGAAAATGTGCTTGATAATAAGGTCGGCACCGGTTCGCAGTATTTCTCGAAGACCGAACAGGCGCCGCTATTCCGCCCCCACGACAACCTTCACCTCCCGAATGGGATGCCGAACCAGAACGATTTCTACCAGTCACGTGTTCTCCCTAGCTCGAAGATATCGAATGTGAAGCCGTGGGAGGAGATACGTGTCGGCCCCGGTCTCGACCAGGGATACGGCACACAGGGGTCGCTCGGATTTAATTCGGGAATGGAAGCTCGAGAGAAATGGATGGACCGTGGTGTCGATGAAATGCGCGTGAAAACGAACCCCAAGTTGACGTATTCTCTCGACGGGCACCAGGGACCCGCCGCACACTACGTCCAAACCGCGCCGACGACGGCGACTTTAGGCCGAATGGAGAAACATCTGCCCGATACATTCTTCGTAAATACACCTGACCGTTGGTTTACGACAACTGGTATGGAGAAGGGTGAAACCTTGCGTGCGATTGAATTGGACCGCGAGAGTAACCGCCAGACGACGACGAGCGAGTATTTCGGTGCGACGGCACCGGCGGATGGCGGTGCGGCCATGTATGCTCCGAAGAATTTCGAAGACACGCGTCGCCAGATGTATGACGGAAAACCGATGATTAACCCTTACGCTGCCGAGAGAAATACCGCGACCGAGGCGGACTTCGGCAGAATGAGCTATAAATTCACACATAATAATCGGACAACGGTGCGCCCCAATGAGATGGGCGGTATTCACGGCGCATTTAAGGCGGTTGTCGCACCTTTGCTCGATATTCTGAAGCCGTCTCGTAAAGAAAATGTGGTCGGCAATATGCGCCCTTATGAGAACGCGAGAATGCCCGTCCCGGCGGCCACAAGCGCGACATTTAATCCGGCCGACCGCGCACCAACTACAATCAAGGAGACGACCGTGGGTCTCGTCGGATATGACCATATGAATGTAGAGCGCCAGGCCGCAGCAGGTTATTTAATCTCTCAAAACACGCCGATTGATACCGAACGCGCAACGACGAGCACCGATTATTTAGGAGCCGCGGGTGGCGGGGCGACACGTATGGGGAATGGCTTATACAACGCGGCCTATAACCAACGCAATAATGTCAACAAGACGTATAAAAATGTAACAAATCACGGGTCGATGTCGCTCTTTAATTCAAATACGAATATACAGATTGACCGCCTGGATGCGGACCGCTCGAACCAGCGCAGTATGGTGGCGACAAATGCACCGTCGTCGATTCCTAGTATCGATATTTATGGCAAGATGACGATGCCGCAGGGATACGATGAAACCAAGCTGAACGAGAGAATACAACCGGATATCCTGAACGCATTTAGACAAAATCCGTATACGCATAGTTTACAGACGTATTAAGTCCGCAGACGCCGAGAGATTTATAATTCATAAAAGAATACACAGCATATGCGATATTTTTATGAATTATTGTATATATTATTTATATCAATATAAAGTAGTAATATTCATCGAATACTGTCGTATCGAATACTAACGATTTAAATAGAAAATGAAATTGCCGGAGTTTCTTCAAGATAGTCACACAGTCCTATTTCTGTTGATAGTAGTGCTATTGGTGAGTATATGGGTATCAAGAACATACCGCAATGGCGGGTTTGGGTCATGGATAGCACCATCCGAAGGATATGGGACGGGGGTGATAGAGGGCCTCACACAGGCAACACCTTATCTCGGTGATGCTTATACCGCCACAAGCAATCCTCCCCCCGCCGCTGTTGGATCTGCGTCAGCGGGCGTATTGTTGTTGAATAAATGTACACGTGTCAAGAATACCGAGGCCACATTTCGGTTTCTGTTTACAACTACTGCGGAATTGCGTGGATTGAGCGGAACGACGCCTGCGAAAATAATCAAAATTTCGATACCGAAGTCTTATATCCAAAACACCACGGCGAGTGGATTGGCGATATCCCTGAAAGAATACACAGGAACATCCGCCGCCGCCGCCAACTCGAACTCATTATCCGGAACCAGCATGGATACGGCGACGTCGGCGTCCAACGGTATTGCGGTAGATACCACGACCGACGCCAATAATTGCGTGATAACCTATACCCTACAAACGGCCAGTCCCATTCCCGCGAATAAACAATACGCGTTGGAATTATCCGGAGTGAAGTGGGTGAACGCCGCAGTAACTCCGGCGGCCGACGCGGTTGTTACATTAGAAAGCAGTGCTGAGCCGACTGGCGCACAGAAGTTGGTCGCCGTGAATTTGTATCACGCAACTGACGCATCAAAGCGCGTTCGGATATTCGATGATACTACATTCGGATTTGAGGCGAATTTTCTGTTATGCCGTAAAATCGCGACCGAAAGCCCCGCATTGTCTCCGAATAATACCGGAACCGCGACCACATTTACGATGAATATGATGCTGACAAATGGCCTCTCGGCGGGCGACCATTGCTTACTTCAGCTTCCGTACGTATTGCCGATATCTGGGGTCGGTCTTGGCGTAAGCGTCGATAATACATTGACCTCTAGTTCATTCTCTACGATTGATAATAAAACACTTACAGTGAATACGGCGACCACCCCGAATCCATATGGCGGAGGTCAGAACTCGCTGTATTTCCGCATCGGCCAGGGCGGAAGTGGTGTATTATTGGCCGCGAATACCACCCTGAAATTGACGATATCCGGTATTCAAACCCCGGCGGAGGCGACATCGACCACCAACGCGAAAATACGCACTTTTCGTGCGGCTGAAACCGCGTTTAATTTTACGACGGACGGGAATGTGCTCGATGCTGGCGAATTTACGCTATCGGCGATACCGAAGGCGGCCAACGCTGCTGCGTCCACTGGAACGCCCACGTCGACAGGCACGGCGAGTGACGGCACAACTTATGTTACATCGGCCGCGGCCTCGGTTCTGATTTCACATGTGAAGGCCCAAATGAGTTGGGCAGTTCAAGCCCAGAAGGATTATGAAGCCGCATATCAGAAACTGCGTTCCGCGACGTCGGAGACGGTGAAGAAGGACGCCCAGGACGCATATGACAAAGCGGTCGCGAAGCGAAACCGGCTCATCGCGAGCCACCCTGACTCTTGGTATGACGGCGCCAATTGGCGTTACGGTGATGATGGCTACGTGCGTAAATGCGTCGAGCCTTCCACACTTTCCACGAATGAAGGCAATTGCCAGAATATATTCCGGATGGACTCGAGTGGCAACCTCGTGAAGACGGCGGATGGCAATAATATACTTCTGATGCGTAAATGCCCCTGGAAATGTAACAATGCCGGTCAATCTGGGTCTGATGCGTGCCGTATTGACGCAGATTGTCTGAAAGTGACCCAGTGGGCGATATACTTGCCCGATGGAACCCAAATCGAGAAGAATTTGATGGGGACATCGGCGTCCCGTACGAATTATGATGATATCGCGACGGCTTCTAGTAGCAGTGCGCTGGCGGATGATGATATTTATCGCCGCGGGATTACGCGTAATTTCCGGGGATACGGACAGAACCAACCCGGCGGCGCACAAGAACAACAGTCGCGTCCTGGCCTCTTTGGCTCGATCCGCGATGCCACTGGCAACATCATCCGCGGAATTGGTAACTGGATTGACCCGAATGACCCGAACTCTGGCAAACGCACCGCGAAACATAATGCGTATTATTATGAGGACGGGTCTCCTGCGGCGACGGCTTACTTGGGAATGTATAACGGTCAAGGATATGAAGAGGAATCGCCGTTTAATGCTGCGGCCAAACCGACGAATTATTATTACACTACCAACTATTATTATACGGATGGCAAGGCGGGCGGTGCTGGAGGGGCTGGCAATGTGCCGGGGGCGGTATCAAAGGTGATGCCTTATGAGCAAAATATTAATCTGTGAAGCGGAGCGTAGCGGAGCGTAGCGGAACGAAACTTAAACAATAATTTATCATTATTATCATGAATTAAAACACGATAATAATAATGACATCCCCACTAGCATCCACCGTGTCCGCGTCCGCGTCCATTCCCGAACTGTCATGTATCCACAAAGATATACATAACAAACTAGATGTATTCATAAAGAACCGGAAAATCCCAAATATTATATTCTATGGCCCCCGCGGGTCAGGGAAAACATTCATATTGAATAGCTTCATTTCTTCTGTATATGGCGGCGATAAAACGGCCATCAAAAACTATGTTATGCACGCGAATTGTGCGCACGGTAAGGGTATCCGTTTTATCCGCGAGGAATTGAAGTTTTTCGCAAAGACAAACATCGACCTGAAAGAAGGCGCGATATTCAAATCGGTTATTCTGACCAATGCGGATAAATTGACAATTGACGCACAGTCCGCACTTCGCCGGTGTATTGAATTATTCAGTTATTCCACACGGTTTTTCATTGTTGTTGAAAACAAGGACAGTCTTCTGAAACCGATTCTCTCGAGGTTCTGTGATATATATGTCCCGCAGCCGATTATCATGGGATGTGGTGGTGTTGGAACCCAGGTGAATTTACATTCGTATCACGCGAATCTGATATGTGATACAAGCAAAATAGAGAGGTCTCGCGATAAATCTCTCGTAGAACTAATTAAAATCCATCCGGATTATCTTAAAACACCGTCCGATGAGCCGACGCTGGCACCAACGATGTCCGAATACAAAAGCATCGTTGATCTATCTGTGGTTTTGTACGAGCAGGGATATTGTGGTCTAGATGTCATTGAGTTTCTTCGTAATAGCCCACATATGAACGAAATCAAGAAATACGAACTGCTTATTATGTTCGATAAGGTGCGCAAGGAGTTTAGAAACGAGAAATTACTATTGCTTTTTATACTTCATTTTATAGTATTTCGTTGTAATCGGAGTTTAGAAAATATATCATTTATGTAAATCCTCATATCGCGGACTATGGACGATTATTCGGTGACTTCATTATACGAATCGAAAAACGAATGGGCGACTCGATTGGTGAATATTCTGTGTCCTCTCATCCAAGAAGGATTCCGGTCCATCTTCGACGAGGCACTGAAATTATGTGTTGGGAATAAGGAGAATGACAAGTACCTCATGACATTTCAGAACCTTCTCTCGCGAGTTCCAAAATGGAATCCGAATATCATCAAAGAAGAGACCGCGCGAATTAAGGAGCGAAGCACCTGTGGCTATTTAGAAGACTTGATAACATGCGTCCATATCATTCATTTGAAGTGTATGACGGTGATGCGTGTCGGAAGTAAACAGAAGAAGGTTGATATAAGACTCCCTGAATTGTCCGACTTTGTTCATAAGGTATATGTGAATAGTGCGAGGAAATTGTATTCTAATATGTATATTTTTAAGAAGGGTAATCATCCGCTCGATATTCAACGCTATAATCGCGAGTTCGAAATTATCGTGAAGGAATGTATTTATAATACGATTCGTGATAATATACCCATAGAGGACCTGATTAAGATGTATTTAGAAGAAACCATCGAAGATGTGGTGGAAGTTACCGAGAATGAAGAAGTTATTCAACAAGAACCAATTGTATCTGAAGCTGACGCCAATCTCTCGGCACGTCGACGCAACTCATCATCAACACGCCGTCGCCGTCATCGTGACCGCGTTGATGGCACTGACGGGGATGGTGCTGACGGGGCTGATGGTGGTGCGGCAACATCGACGTCAGTAGCATCCGAACAGCTTGATTTTGTTGGCGAATTAAATGGCAGCAGCGGCGGCACCGGCGGCACCGGCGGCACCGGCGGCGTATCATTTGGAGATAATGAAGTTCGAACATTTGAAACAGATTCTAGCGAGAGAAGGAACGAATACGCAAGAGATGCCGATGCAGACGACGCAGACGACGCCGATGACGATGATAGCGGCCGTATCCACATTGGAGGGGATATTCAATTGGATACAATGGATATCCATTCATTGAATGAATCACAGAATATCAACGCACCGCCCTTGTTGGATGATATCGAGATATTATAATATCCGTGATATTAGTAGTAATATCATTGATAATCGTAAATAATAATGGCCGACGAGGATGAAGACGAGAAGAACTCCCACTGGTACAATAATATAATATTTATTGATTTTATTATTTTTTTAGGTTCATTCCTATTTTTAGCAATTGCCGGAGGTATTATGTATGTATGTTACCCGCCAGTTATGATGGCATTTCAAACGTAAACAGCCGCCGCCGCCGCCGCCACAGCCGCCATCCAGTATTTCGTATAAAACCACATTTGTTTGTTGAAGCTGTATGTATATAAGTTTAGCGATTATTATATACATTCATTCTCTTATTTATTCACAGCGAATTATGTCATTTACAACGAGCTTGTTTGTTATCGGTGCGATCATCGCTACCGTTTATTTCTTATTGAAATTCCTGGAAATGCGATTCGTCGACAATGATAACAAAAAATCAATCAAGGTCCTTATACGTGATACAATAATCGTCTGTATTTCTTCAGTGGTAGGCGTGTATTTGTTAGATCAATTTAAGATGTTTGACAGCGGCAGTGGCAATGAATCCAATGGTATCGGATCCTCTTCACCTGCGGTATTTGTAGATGCACCCGGGTTCTAGTCGTCTTTTGATTTAGGCACCGGTGCCGGTGCCATGGGTGCCGATACTCCATTTTCATAATAATGTTTCCCAACCCGGTTCAGATTGGATAACATCAACCGCCACGCAGTAGTATACGAATGTTCGGTATATTTCAAGTGGTCGTGTCCATCGGCGGCATCGGCGCCGGCCGCCCATTTCTCGCAAAACCGGCGCACATACGGCGCAGCAAGCGCATTCTTATACTGCGGCATCGACGGAAATAAATGGTGCTCGATTTGGAAATTGAGATACCCCATCACCCACGATACCAGTGCGGATTTCGTGGATATATTCACAGTATGTCCGAGCGCATATTCAAACCAGAGGAGGTGCTTGTTTTCAGGGATGACGTCCATATATGAATGTGATAGAGAGAAGTGTCCGAAAAGACACACGATATTCCAAAAATTTATTATCATCAGTATGAAATACGCCCCGATTATTCCTCTTTCGCTGGTGTAAAATATATACGGCAACACGATATGCGATGAGGACATACACGCGATTTCATACGCGGCTGATACATGCTGTTCTCTCGTCCGCGCCGAACAAAGCGTGCGAAATATCTTCTTAGGGTGAAGATAATACAACCAAAACAAATGAATGAGTATTCCATTGACCAGGGGCAAGAATGTCCACGCCTGAAGTCGCATCCACCACCGGTTCATAAATCGTGCGGCTATTTTTCCGTTTGTATTCTCTTCGAATGCGCGGTCGAAAAACGCAACAAATGGAGTGGTATCCAGGTCGATATCGTGCTTGATTTTTTGCGGAGTCGCGTGGTGACGGGTATGCATCGAATTCCAAACGGACGAACTAAACCCGCTACATCCCATTGTAAACGATTGGATGGTGCGGTCGATACCCTTGTTTCCGGTAAAACTTAAATGGCCGCATTCGTGCATCGCCCATCCACAGCGAGTCTTAAATACAATAAACGATAGCATCGATGCGTAAATGTTATAGGATGCGAGCCACGCCCCCATCCCGAAATAGAACGCGATTTCAAGCAAACGGAAATAAACGTGGATATAATCTGGTTCAAAACAACCCTGATTTACCAGATTGGTCCGCATCTCTCGGAAATCGGCGGTCATATCCTTCTGACGCTGCGTCATTTGAAACTCGGGGGCAAGCGCATGCGCCGGGACGGGCTCCGGGCCGCAATCGTATTCTGGCAATGAACGAAGCACATTTCTCGCGATAGGCGACCGGTAATGAAACTCGCGGAATACTTCGGTAGCATCGCCGGCGTTCTTCGCATAATTAATAATACTTCCACCGGGATGCTTGAACTCGGTGATGTCGTAGGTTGTACCGTCGATGAGTATTGTGTCGCGGGAGCGAGGGTCGTCGTCGTTGTTGTTCATTACTCTATCCATTATAGTATATATATTCTATTGTTTATATAATATTACGGAAGTAATTTATCATGATGAACGCCGTTACATCCGCGTCACCGACGCAAATCATCAATGAGTTCTTATCAGGACTCACCATCGCACTCTTACTGATTCCTGAATCCATCGCATTCGCATTTATTATGGGATTGTCGCCGAATACCGGAATACAGAATACG
>Ga0214923_10006141_pt1 | contig 13625 bp, 7 predicted proteins | sample LL1510_MetaG_FD_177993 | JGI IMG/M metagenome (GOLD analysis project Ga0214923, IMG submission 177993) | Freshwater microbial communities from Lake Lanier, Atlanta, Georgia, United States - LL-1510 | ecosystem: Environmental > Aquatic > Freshwater > Lake | place: USA: Georgia | collected 2015-10-15 | reverse complement strand
CCTGAGTACTCAGACACGGTTCTGATCCTGTGCCCCAACATCACCATACGGGACCGCCTGCAGGAACTAAAACCCGAACGAGATGAACTATCCCTCTATCGCACTCGTGAGCTGGTACCCGTACACCGCATGACCGAGCTGCGGCGTGGAGAGGTGTTCGTCACCAACTGGCACAACCTGGAACTGCGACAGCTTGGTGACGTGAACGGCCAAGGTGCCAAGGTGGTCAAGCGCGGTGCGCCGGTGCAGACCACGCGATCAATCAAGGTCACAGCAACACTGAGCGCCGACGAAATTCAGCGGCAGGCTACCCTGGGTGCGTTTCAGATCATCGGTGTTGAGAAAAAGAGAGACGGATCACCCAAGGCCTTCACGGTCACTGAAACCAAGTACCTAGAAAGCGACGCCGCCTTCCTCAAAAGGGTGCTGGGTGGGCGCAAAGGTCGCAGCTCATCGATCCTCGTTCTGAATGACGAGGCACACCATGCCTACCGGCGAGGTGTGACGGACGAGGTCGACCAGTACGCGCTGGATGACGAAACCGCTGCCGCGAATGCGCGCGAAGCCACCATCTGGATTGAGGGGCTGGACCGCATCAACAAAGCGCTCGGTGGGCGCGGTAACGGCATTCGCTTGTGCGTCGACCTGTCCGCCACGCCGTTTTACATCCAGGGCAGCGGCAACGAAGTCGGCAAACCCTTCCCTTGGGTGGTCTCCGATTTCAGCCTGCTCGAGGCCATTGAGGCAGGGCTGGTCAAAGTGCCCCAGTTGCCCACCGAAGACGGGTCCGGCGAGGAAGTTCCGCGCTACTTCAACGTGTGGCGCTGGGTTCAAAGGCAGGCTCAGAGCGATGGTCACATCTTTCCGGTGACAGTCACTGAGGTGATGCGATACGCCACCGCGCCCATCGTGACCCTCGCGGCCAGCTGGCGCGATACACACGCCCTGTGGACCAAGCATTTTGCCGAGGGGAACCGTCGCCACGACGTTCCGCCGGTGTTCATCATCGTGTGCCGCGACACCACGATCGCGCGTGCGATGTATGCCTGGCTGGCCGAAGGGGATACGCAATACGGTGCGGGTGTGCCTGAGTTCAAGAACGCACCGGGCCAGGAGTTGACGATCCGTATTGACAGCAAGATCGGTGAAGACATCGCGGCGGGTGGAAGCCAGGATGAAACCCGGCGTCTGCGGTATGTGCTCGAAACCATCGGCAAGACCGAGTGGCCGGGCCGCAAGGTGCCCGAGGAGTACGCAGCGCTCGTAGAGCGGCATAACCGAAAGGCTCTCGAGGACGACGAGGGCGACATGGTGACACTCAATCCGGAAGTGCCCCCCGGGCGCAACGTTCGTTGCATCATTTCCGTCTCGATGCTGTCCGAGGGTTGGGATGCAACCACGGTGACACACGTGGTGGGGCTTCGCCCGTTCGGCTCACAACTTTTGTGTGAGCAGGTGGTAGGCCGAGCACTTCGCCGTACCTCCTATGCGGTCGACCCGCAGACCGGTCTGTTCACCGAGGAGACAGCACAGATCTTTGGTGTGCCTTTTGAGCTTATCCCATTCAAGGTGGAAGGAGGCAAGCCCCAGCCCCCCTCTCCGCCTGCCAACCACGTCTACGCTGAACCTGAGCGATCCGAGTTCGAGATCGATTTCCCTGTCGTGGAGGGGTATCAGGATCCTGGCGTCATCCAGATCAAGGTGGACTGGGATCGCGTGGGTGAGTTGGTGATCGATCCTGACACTGTTCCAGACGATGTTCTCCTGAGAGGTCTGACCACGCAGGACGGACGACTGATCGCCTACGGACCTGGCGCCTCTGTGCGCGTCAGCCTGCAGGCTTGGCGAGAAGGGGTTCGCATCCAACAAGTGGCTTTCGAGCTGGCTCGGGTCCTGACCCAGAAGTGGGTGGCCGACCGAGGCGAAGCCATTCCGGTACATCGTCTGTTCCCGCAAATCCTGGATGCTGCGAATCGGTTCATCGACCAGCACGTAGAGCCCATTAAAACGGGCGCCAAACAAGACTTGGCTATTAATCCGCACTTTGGTCGTGCAGTAGCGATGTTGTTCAATGCCATGGAGACCGTCGATGATGGCGGAGTTAGCAAGGAAACGGCGGTGCTCGCGCCAGGTGCGTCAGCGACCCGGTCAACGCGATACGTTGACTTTCATACCGGCAAGCCAATTCACGATGTACAACGATGCCACCTTAATGCGGGGGTTTTTGATTTTGGCTGGGAGATTCAGGCGGCTCAGTACCTAGGGTCCCATCCGTCTGTCGCCGCCTGGGTCAAGAATGACCGGCTTGGACTGGTAGTCTCATATCGGAAAGAAGGGGTCGCCAAGAAATACCTGCCTGACTTCGTTGTCGAACTCGAATCAGGAGAGAAGCTGATCATCGAAATCAAGGGCCAGGTGGGCGATGCCTTGATCAAAAAGGCAGCGGCCGAGCGATGGTGCCGTGCTGTTACCAACCTTGGGCGGTTTGGCGTTTGGAAATACCACCTCTGCTTCGGTCAGTCCGACCTTGAGGCGGTGTTCGGGTGAGGTTCACGAAGCGAGGATCATGACAGGAGCGTACTGATGAAGGATTGGCCCACCCTGCAGCACCTGCTGGCGGAGTCTCTTGCAGACTTCCTTGGCAAGTCATTGCCGTCTGTTGGCGGCAGCGACTGGTGGGCGCGATACGTCATCGACTGCCTGACCCCCGCTCAAGCCCGCTCGGCGCAGGGTGTCTCTGAGGGGGATTTGCGGGCCTTCGACCTGGCGGCACTCCTTCGGATTGCTGACCGGAACTGGGCCGAAGTTGCCCTGAAGCTGAAGCTGAGGCGCGAGGCCCGGAATCTCGTTTTTGAGATGAAGGACGTTCGCAACCGGTACGCGCACGCCTCCTTGAGAGGCGTTGAGATCGAGGACCAGCTGCGCGATGTCGATACTGCCATGCGTCTCATGCAGTCGGTCGGCGCATCAAGCGATGCCATCGGTCAGGTAAAGGCCATTCATCGACGGTTACTTGTTGAGGTTGCTGCGGGCACTGACGATCGACCCGATGAAAGTGATCTCGCTACCGGAACCTCAGGTTCCGGGGGACAGTCCGGCACCTCGGATGTGCTCGATATCAACGACCCTCCGATCAATACGCCTGGTAACTCGACAAAGAATCCTTCCACCGAGAAGAAGTCTAAGGGATCCGATGGAAACGTCATCGACGTAGGGGCTGAAACCACTGCCCAGACCGGTGCATGGATGGTCAATCCGTCTTCGCCGGGCCGCGCGGTGGAAGAGGCTCTGGGCGCTCGCACTTATGTCGGTATCGATTTTGGAACCTCGACGACGGTTGTAAGCGTCGTACGCATGGAAGCTCGCGACCGTCTCGTATCCCGAACCCTTCCGATACGGCAGCCGGAAGAATTGGGAGGGTCGATCGTTCACTATCTCGTGAATACCGTGCTTGCATGGCAAGACAACAAGTTGCTGTTCGGCCGAGATGCCTACCGAATGAGGCAGGAACTGTTTGAAGGTCGTACGGTTTTCTCTTCGTTCAAGATGCGGCTCGGCGTTGACGTCGGCCCCACCTACCCCGAGACCGCGTTGCCGAAGGGGGCACATGCCATCGCGATCGAAGATGCAAACGATGCGGCCCGAGAGTTCTTCAAGGCGCTGCACGCTGGCATTAAAGATGCCGTTACTCGAGAGGGATTGCCTGCCGACTTGCGATTTGCGGTAAGCGTCCCTGCTTCGTTCGAAGCAAACCAGCGACGCGATCTTCTGCGAAACATGAGAGACGCTGGTCTGCCGGCAGATGAAATTTGCCTGATCGATGAGCCCAACGCTGCCTTTCTGAGCTTCCTGCACGAAAGTGCCCGTGAGGAGTCAAGCCAGGTGCTCCTTCAGCAGTTGCGTGGGCCAGGTGCGAACATTTTGGTTTACGACTTTGGTGCGGGTACCTGCGACGTGTCAATTCTCGATGTGCGAATCACTGATCGCGGCATCAGTTCGCGTAACCGGTCCATTTCGAGATTCACCGCCCTGGGCGGCGATGACTTGGACCGCGCGATCGCAAAGCACGCGCTACTTCCCGCGTTGCTTGAATCAGCCCGTGGATTTGAGCCTGAACAGCGGGATGTGGAAGAGCGATTGATCCCTCGACTCCAACCGACCGCCGAGCGTTTGAAACTCGCGGCTATGGAGTGGCTTGCAGACCGGGGTGTCAACGATCTTCCAGGCATCCGACAGTGCGGATCAGAGATCTTTCATGATCACGGCATCCCGGGATTCAAGATTCGTGGTCAATCCCTATCCCTTTCAAAACCTGCGTTGTCACTCACCCAGTTGGCCGATGCACTCGAGCCATTTGTAGGTCGATTCGATCCAGACCAGAATGGCCTGCATGTCTTCGCGCCAGTCGTCAACGCGATCGAAAAGTCAGGACTAACGTCCGACGAGCTCGATGCCGTTCTTTTCATTGGTGGAAGTGCCGCGAGCGCAATCGTACGCACCGCGGTGATGCGGCACCTGCCCGATGAGGTGCAGGCCATCGTGCCGACAGACCTGCGAAGTCATGTGTCCCTAGGTGCGGCACTCCACTGCCTCGGATTCCATGCTTTCCGAATGGACCTGATCCGTCCGATTACTTCCGAAGCTATCCATGTTGTGACTCGTGGAGGGCACCTTGAGACTGTCATTCCCGCTGCCGCAGAAGTGCCAACCACTAAGCCATTCACCACACGTCTGCGGATTGATCGAGCAGGCCAGTCAACCGTCGAGCTACCGATCTGCGTCGGGACTGAATCAAAGCTGCTTGGCCTATTGCGGGTTCAAGCACCCAATCCGCGGGGGTTCAGCCTCGATGAGGAAATCAAGATCGAGGCAACCATCAACCACGACAAGCTTCTGGAAATCAAAGCCTCTGTGGCCGGTGCCGTTGTTAAGACCGGCTTGATGAATCCCCTTGCAAATCGCGAACTTACACCGTCTGAGACCAGAATGCTTGAGGCCAAGCAGAAATTCAATGAGTCTCTACTCGCCTCGAAGGGTAGGCCGTCCAAAGAGGCGGTGCTTGCATATGCGCGAGCCGCATTGGATGCAGAGGCTTTCGACCTGGCCGCTGAAATGTTTATGGCGACCGAGCGAATCGATCCTGATGAAAACCACGCCACCAACATTTGCTTCTGTTTCAGCAAGGCCGGTCGGCCCGAGCGATCAACGGATTGGGCACGCAAGGCCTATGAACGAGAGCCCGATGCGGTTGCAGCCTACAACTTGTCATGCAGCGTAAAGGGGGACGAACGAGAACGTCTCCTGCGCGATGCCGTTCGACTAAGACCTGACTTCGCATACGCACTCCTTGCCCTAGGACGGCTGATGCAGGATCAGGATGCTGAACAAGGACACAAACTTGTCGAGAAGGCGGTCCGAGCACTGGAAAAAGAGCTGCAATCTCACAGGATCGACCGCGATCACTGTCGCACGCTCATTGACGCTGCCAAAGAGATCGGTGAAGAGGACCTTGCTGACCTGGCACAGGCTCGTCTCGACAGCATGCTGGATTCGAGTGTTTACGATGAAGATAACCTGGCGGTGCCCATCGTGGGACAGCAAAAGCTGGGAAGGAGTTGACGATGGGCTGGTACGTTCCTTTCGACAAACTGGGGCAAAAGCAGCTGGAGGTGCTCAACGGCATCACTGGACAACTAGACCGTCCGCACTGGGTTCAAGGATTTGCAGGCACTGGCAAGACGCTTGTTGTCACCCATCTGATGGAGCGTGTCGCAAAGCTCAAGCCCAGTAGCAGCATCTGCTTTGTTACCTTTACCCACGCGTTAAAAGACCTGGTATCCGGTGGATTGCAGGGCGCCGTAGCACGAAGGGTGGAGATCAAAACGCATACCCAGTACTTGCGAGAGCGCCAACACTATGACTATGTGTTCCTTGATGAGGTTCAGGACATAAGCCCGTCGGATCTTGTGAAGATTAAAGGACTCGCAGGAAATCTTTACGTTGCAGGGGACGGTGATCAGCGGATATATGACAAAGGGGCGTCTGAGCAGGAAATTACAGCAGCGGTTTCTCCAAGAACTTGGAAGTTGCTCGAAATATTCCGCCTGACAAAACTCCTTCAACAGGTTGCACAGGCTATCCTGCCTCGGACAAAACTAATCGAAGGGTTGCACTCTTCTAAAGACGCGGAGGTAACCATCCGGTTGATGCAGCACGCTGATAGCTCGAATGAAGCTCAGTGGGTCTGGAAGGAGGCAAAGCGCAGGGCCAGGCCGGCGGATCCTTCAGTGATTTTGTTCCCAACGCACAAAGCGATCGCGGCGTTTGCCGGAGAGGTCGCTGACTCTCTCGGTATGGACAAACCGCCAGCTCGAGGGGCTAAGGGTGACTATGGGCCGTTCAATAAGTTCTGGGAAGAAGAAGGTGTGAGTCTCATGTATTTCGGCAATAGCCACGGCGCATTGACGAAAGGCGAAACCGAACCGATGGTCTATTTCATGACCTTTCATAGCTCCAAGGGACTGGATTTCCGAAACGTTTTCATTCCTGGGATGCAGGATGGAGCGACGATAGTAAACAAAGAAGCACTAGAGGACGATCCCGAGCTAGATAGAAGATTGCTTTTTGTGGCCGTAACGCGAAGCAGAGAAAATCTTTTTATATCGTACGGAGGGAAGAAATCTCACCCTGTACTAAAAGACTTACCTGCTAGCGTTATCTCAAAGGTCGCGCCGCCAAAATTTACAGATGATGACGACGAAGAGGAGTTCTTTTGATGTACGCCGTTGCTGTTTCATATCTCGAATGGATTCGATGGATTGCCACCGGATGGTTTCGATGTGCTGACCGAGTTGTGTGGCTTGAGAACGCTGAGGACCAACTGGGGGTGGACGCACTAATGAGCAGGACTCCCGACCTGCCGACTTCCGATGACCAAGGGTATGTAATTGTCTGTATCAAATCTAATGCATTGCTGTCGCATAGACGAAACAATCCAGAACGGTCAGTCGGCCACCTTTGGGTGAACATGGAGGCGGTAGCTAGCTTTCACCCACTTTCTGACCGTGGAGCCAGGTTGCTCGAGGCAGACGCAGAGCGAGCATCCGTTAGGCTGGGCAAGCCGATCTTTGAGAGTAAGTGGGAAAATTGGCGCGACCGCCAGCTCGAGGATGAAGCACATTGGCGAGGTCTTTCACTTTGCGTCGCACTCGGACTCTTGCAACCAGACTTTAAGTCGATCCAAGCTACGGTGAAAGAAACATTGGCTGGCAGGGAGCCCCCCCCAAATGCAGTTGAAATTAGAGATGGGGCTTATGAAGGCACTCGTGCATTGGGATGGGTGGCTGCAATAGGGGTTGCGCTTATTGACCCTTCAATGAAGGCTGCATTTAAGGAAAAAACCGAATCCAAAGAGATTAGAACAATCGTCAAATCATTGAGACAGGATTTTGATCTTAAACGCCCTCTGTTAGTCGATGATGCATCGATCCAAATCTCTAGAACAATCGACGGTATCTTGGCAGACTTGCAAGCTGAAATGCCTCCGCTAGAGCTAATGGCGACAGTTTTGCACTACCAAAGTCTAGCCCTGCGAGGGCTAGAGATTTCCCTAGAGGCGCTTGTTGATGATCTTGCGAGTCTCGCTCTGGTAGATCCAATGCATGCGTCATTAGCCGCATACTTCATTGGCAGAAGTATGGAGAATGTAGCTGTGTCAACGCTACTTTATCAATCCAATCCAGAGCGATACGCTACTCACGTCAATAAAGCGAGTCGGCTTCAACTCGACGTTATGGCGATTGCTGCCAAGAGGCTAGAGGACATACCACAAGTCGTAAAATTGAATTCTGACAGCGCTGAAGGTGATGATAACCCCTCGGCTTTTCACGATGGCGCAAAACCCATTGCCACTGACATATCAGTTGAACGCGATAGTGTTTTAGAAGCGAGGCAGCCCATCAATGGCAATTCGAGTAATTGGAACTTTGGAGAGGAAAATGTTAACAATTCTTCCTTGTCTTCGAATAGCGGATCAGAAGTCGGAGTGTTTTCAGAAACAGCATTTGTCGATAACAAAAACCAATCCGAAAGTAATGAGCAGAAACCTTTTGACCCTGAAGCGACTAGCTTAAATCCTTTTGAAACTGGAGATTGTGAAATAGCCCAACCTCGAGAAACAGTTTCAGATTTAAGATCGGATTTGTCTCAATCAAGCGTCGAGAATCTCGACCGAGTCACAGCGCCCTTGAAAGATGCAAATAATGGTAGAAAAGTACGACAACAACGAAAAACTAAGTCTGCCGCCTAAATGTTTGCTTGCAAGTTGGGCAAGTAATGTCTAGCAATTTTCCACTAGGCACCCTGAGTAATGGTGAACAGCCGTTCGCACAACGCAACGTGGTCGTAGGCTTCGATTCTAAGGAACCGCTAGTTTGACGATTCCCAATTGAGGATTTAGTTGCGGACGCTTCAAGCCATTGCCAAACACTCCTGCAAGCCAGTGCATCAGCTAGTGCACGATGGGCGCTACCTGTCCATCGGTGCCCGCATTGTCGTGCGGCAACGTCTAGCTTCTTCCAGCGTCCTCCTCCCGATGTTTGAGTGAAGCGACGCATCGCACATTCAACCGAACCAGCCTCTTTCAGCTTACCGGGGAAAAACGGTGTATCGAAGGATGAGTTATAAATGACTACGACCTGGTTCGAAATGATTTCTCGAATCTGTGGCATTAGTTGCGTTAGTGTAGGTCGTCCCCGAACCATGCTATCTGTTATCCCGTGAACATTTGTTGCGTGCCAAGGAATCGCTCGCCCGGGATCTACTAAAGAATTCAAAAGTATTCGACCGCTACCGTCCACGATTGCAATCTCAACGATCTTGTCGCCGGAAGATGGGCTAAGGCCTGTTGTTTCGGTATCGAGGAAGACTGGCATAGAAGTTCCATCCTGGAGGTTATAGATCTTAGAAATTAGCAGTTTAAGTCAAGTTCAGGCACGTGCCACTATGGACTCGGGGTTGATATGCGCATTACTATGAAGGTTCGTACTTACGACGATAGGCAATTTAAAGTCAGCGATGAGAACAAAGTTTTTGCACACTAGTGATTGGCAGCTTGGAGTTACTCGGCAATTTTTAAGCACTGGTTCGCAAGCTCGTTGGGCCGAAGCACGGTTTGAAGGTATTCGTAACCTTGGCTGCATCTCAAAGGACGAGCGCTGCGAATTTATTGTCGTAGCTGGCGATATCTTCGAGTCGAATCAGGTAGACAGAAAAACTGTCTTAAAAGCTTGCGAGGCACTCGCCTCGATCGAGGTGCCAATCTACTTACTGCCGGGCAATCATGATCCGCTCGACGCGGGAACCGTCTTTAACAGCAAGCTTTGGAAAGACCGAAAACCGGAAAACGTAAAGGTCATCGATGCATCGGACAAAGTTTTTGAAGTGCGTGATGGAGTTGAGGTAGTCGGAGCGCCCTGGACTTCTAAAAGACCACTTATAGACTTAGTGGCCACAGCTGCATCCAGACTTGATCCACGGCCAAATGCACTTCGAATCATGGTAGGACACGGTGCTGTAGATCAACTCTCACCGGGCCGTGACAACCCTGCGCTTATTAGCGTAGCAGACGCAGAAATAGCGCTTCGCGAGAGGAGGTATCACTACCTCGCCTTAGGCGATCGTCACTCTTTAACCAGCATCGGACCTAGCAATCGAATCTTCTACTCTGGAACCCACGAAGCATACGATTTCGGCGAGATCGACCCAGGTAAAGTACTTATCGTAGAGCTAACCGGAGACAGCGTCTCAGTAGAACCTCGGCAGAACGGCCGTTGGTGTTTCGTCACTCATGACGCGCAAGTCTCGACTTTAGAAGACGTGGAAGCATTAGCGCGGCACTTGCAGGGAATCTCCGAAAAGGAGCGAACTGTCCTCAAGCTTATCTTAGTTGGTACGCTGAGCATCCAAGCCCACGAGCGATTGAGGGAAGCGGAAGAACATGCTGAGGAACTATTTGCAGCAATCGTTCGGTCTGGGAGTCGATCTGAGCTGGTAATCATGCCCGAAGAACGCGATTTCGACAGCCTGAATCTTGCTGGTTTTGCAGCGTCAACTGTTAATAGGCTACGTGATCAAGCAGCAGGTACGGGCCCAGAGGCAAGGCAAGCTGCAGACGCGCTTGCCCTTCTAATTAGGCTAGTAGGGAGGGCAATATGAGGATCATGCGAGTGCGCCTTAAGGATTTTCGCGGTGTCAGCAAACTTGAGGTTCCGTTCTCACCGAATGGCGTCACTCTTATTTACGGACCGAACGAGGCTGGCAAATCAACACTCATGAATGCGATCGATGTTCTATTCGATTATCTAGATGACAGCAGAAAGGAAGAGGTTCGCAACACAAAAAGCGTCAGTAGAGATGTCGGTGCAGAAGTTGAAGCGGATATTGATATTGGTGATTACCGATTTACTTACTTCAAGAGATTTAATAAAGATCGGGAAACCGTACTTACGATCTACTCACCAAAGGCGGAAAACCTGTCAGGACGGGAGGCTCACGATCGCGTGCAAAAAATCCTTGGATCCAGCGTAGACGTTAACCTCTGGAAGGCGCTAAGGATCCTTCAAGGAAGGAGCTCAGAAATGCCTGCGCTTCGCGACCAGCGAGCCTTATCGGAGGCGCTCGATCGCGCAGCTGGGCAGGTCAAAGCAGGGGAAAGGGAAAATGCTCTTCTTAATGAAGCCTTCAAGGAATATGCAAACTACTTCACAGATACAGGCAGAGAAAAAGAAGATCCGTTAATTAAAGCGCGATCAAAGGCTGCAGAGGCGATTTCAGAAGAGCAGCGGATCCAGTACGATCTGGATGCTCTAGAAGAAGACATTAATCGACATGCCGCTTTGGAGAAATTGCTTAACGCACTCAAGCGAGGACTTTCTGGCCTCAAGGCTGCCAAGGTCACTGCACAGGAAACATGGGAAAGAGTGTCGCGAATAGCGCAGGATTTAGAGCGAGCCTGTTCAGCCAAGCAGCTTACTGAACAGGCTCAACAATCGGCTCAAGCTGCGTTACAAACGCGGATTGCCTTGATTAGTGAAGTAACAGCAACTGAAAGCAGAGTCCGAGAAGCTAAGTTCGAATTTGAAGAGACAACGGTAAGGCTTAACGAAGCATCCTCTGCTTTGGGCCGAGCTACTACGGCACTCGAGGAAGCTACCACCGTGGCGGCAAGGTTTGACGCCGAGGAATCGATCCGCCGGGCCGATCTCGAGTTTCGTAATGAGGAATTTGAACTTGTTCGCATGAAAGAGCGGTTTGACCACGTCGCTACCGCAGACAATGCTGCGGTTCAGGCCGACGTTGCCGTATCGACAGCGAAAATCACAGATCAGCTTCGAACGAACATCCGTGATGCAGAGATTGAGCTGAAGACCAAAAAAGGCATTTTGAATTCCGCGTCACCTCAATTGAGCATTACGGCTCTAGAGTCGGTTTCGCTGATTCTTGGCGATGATCTGCTATCTCTCGAACGAGGCAAAACCAAAACGGTAACGGTAAGAGAGCCCGTATTGGTGACTATCGGCAGTCAGGTAAAAGTTCGCATAGAGCCAGGCACGGGTGCCGATGATCCCAAGCAAGCAGTATTGAATGCCGAGAGCGCTCTACGCAAATTGTGCGCGCAAGCAGGTGTTTTAGGTCCAGAAGAGGCAGAGAGCGCATGGTCCTTGCTTGTCGATGCTAAGCGAATATTGGCAGACAGGGACCGCGTCGCGAGGGAACATTTGCGAGACCTTACTAGAGACGAATTAGCAATGCGTATTCAGATATCTAGAGCGAAGATCGATGCTTATACAGCTCAGCGGTCCTCAGAGATCGCCTTGTTAGCGACGCCGGAGGAATGCAGCGAGTCGCTTTCAATCGCGAAGGAACAAGCTACGACTGCGAGAGCAATACGCGCTCATGCGGAGACCGTTGTCATAGAAACTAAGGAACATTACTCAAACTGCCGAGTGCAACATGCGCTCAGTTCAGCAAAAATCGAAAGGGAACAACAGGACCTAAAAAACGCTAGAGATCGGCTTATACAAGCAAGGTCATTTGCGAGTGATGATGTAATAGAAGAAGGGGTTAAGGTGGCTAATGCAAAAGCAACGGCGTCCCTGATAGCTTTCACCGAAGCTGAGGGCCGGACTGAGGGCACCGATAGCGAGTCAGCAAAATCCTTTTTTGAGGCTGCTGCAGCGGCGTTTGAGAACGCGAACGATCAATGCGCCGAGCAAGAACGTCAATTGATTTCCCTGAGGACACGGCTTGAGCTAAAGGGGAATGAAGGCCTCGCGGAGGCACTGGCAGAAGCAAAACGTAAAACCTTTGAATTCACGGACTCACTTGCGCGACTGGAGCGACGTGCCTATGCCGCAAAACTTCTCTATGAAACGTTAAACGAGGAGCGAAAAGCCATGCGAAGAGCATATGTCGCACCGCTTCGTGATGGAATCGAGCGGCTTGGTCGCCATGTGTTTGGGCCAACATTTAGTGTTGACGTTGACGAGGGACTGGAGGTCGTCAGTCGCACGGTTAACGGGATAACCGTATCAGTCAAACAGCTAAGCACTGGCGCGCAGGAGCAGCTTGGCCTAGTGACGCGGCTTGCGGCTGCCTCGATGGTCTCGAAAGACGGGGGCGTTCCTCTTGTGCTCGATGACGCTCTGGGATCTTCTGACGAAACCCGCCTCGAGGCAATGGGGGCGATACTACGTGTGGCTAGTCGAGATTTTCAAACAATTATCCTGACCTGCGCCCCCGAGCGCTACGCTCATGTCGGCGCAAGCTCATCAATTTCAATCACGAGGCAGCTCGAAACAATCTAATCTGCACTGAGACGGCTATCTGGCCGCACCGTTTGCAGACCGCACCCCCGGCGAAGTGAAGGTTGATTTAGCAGTCAACTACATTCAGCGAGTAGGAACGGCAGTTGATTATGCCGAGGCTTACAAGTGGTCTCATTTAGGAGTCGCCAACGGCGATGAACGGGCTGAAAGAGTGTGTACTTATTGCGAGCAGAATTTGAGGACGGAGCACTTAGAGGAGGGCCGATCCAGGATGCGAACATTTCTCGAGGCTGCTGGCAAGCCTGAAGATCTCTCACAGCATGAGAGCCATGTTTAATGAAATCGATTCAGCCGCGGATTCAATGTTTGATGTATGCGCGAAACCCTCGAAAAGGTTTCAAGGCCATCGACTCTACTTTTTCAACTTTGGATGCCGAATTAAGACCTTCAGGGGAGCATATGAATAACGGGCGAGTATTCGTTTGCTCTATCTTCGCCGAGGATGGCTTTCTTGGTCTTCTTCTTTTCTCTTGCTCAATGCCGCTCGGGTGTTCGATCGCGCAAGCGAAGCATTTCTATATGTGTGTGACTTTTTCTATTTGCCTTGGATCAGAAATAGGCCCTTTCCGTAAGTAGTAGCAAAACAGTCAAGCGTTAGGCAGTCGTGACAGTGCGTCGGTTAATCTGTAGAAACGTTATAAATACATAGGTTTTCATAGATTAAACAAAGCCCTTCCCTTAAATTCCGACGATGCTTACGCTTGACGTTGATCCTCATGTGCTGAAGTCGCTGCAAGC
>Ga0214923_10006140_pt1 | contig 13626 bp, 14 predicted proteins | sample LL1510_MetaG_FD_177993 | JGI IMG/M metagenome (GOLD analysis project Ga0214923, IMG submission 177993) | Freshwater microbial communities from Lake Lanier, Atlanta, Georgia, United States - LL-1510 | ecosystem: Environmental > Aquatic > Freshwater > Lake | place: USA: Georgia | collected... | reverse complement strand
AAGCAGAGTGGTGAAGATTCAAAAAAATTTTGAAAATATATTTTGGAAAATAGGGTTATAGAAACCGGCAGTGGAGCACCAATCCAGCCATAGACACAATGTCGCACAATGTATATTTTGCGACTTTAATATTTGGTTTATAGATGATAACTGATACCCCTGTTATAGGGGAGTGTTTTGGTGCTTGGCAGTATTTTTAATAAATGTACTGCGTGTGCTCTTTTAATATACGTGTCTATTTTAATAATTGTGGTTTTATGATCAATGCTAGCCTAGTGTCTGAATGTGATACTGAACACAATTTGACTTTTCCACAGTTTTGTCGTGAAAATATACCTTTTTCAGTGTTTTATTCACATTTTTATCATTCCCCTGCTTTTTCACGTTTTTCACGATTTTTTTGACTTTTCACGTTTTTTGTATGATTATATATATTTTTATAAATAACTCTAGCTCATATACTGAACAAAATACGAACTAGAGGGGTAGCATAACGGGGGGCTTACTGGTAATACGCTCGACCCGAAACTCTTACGTCTATGTATTTGGACGGCTCAATATTGTCTTTTTGGAGCTGTTTTAGTGTAGCCAGAAGTGTACCCACCTGCTCTTTAGGTGTATCACTCTGTAAATTAAACTTAATTATGTAGGCCTTAGAGTTTATATTGATATCTAGCTCAGAGGATGCATTATTGATATTTGCCGATGTTACCTTGAGGCCTTTAGCATCTAATATTTTTATAGCATTTACAATAAAGTGCACATTCGACGAAGATAAGGCCTGTTGACCGGGCGTGATATCAATACCACCCGAATCACCAACTTTTGGTAAGCGAATTGATCTTACAGACGGTATGTCATCGGTGCTGGCCAGTGTTTTTCCGTTGTGGCCAATAGCGTAAACTCCACTAGAACTAGTGAGTATCAAAGCAACTGGTGCGGCTTCTACGTTAACAACAGGTCGATTCGAAAATAATGGTAGGCTTACTGACGCGAAAGCCAGTTCAGGGTATTTTTTTGTCATTTCTTTACTGAGACCACTAGAATTGATTGTCAATTTACTCTTGTTAAACATAGACTTTGCAAGATACTGGTCGGCATACTGCTGATAAACGGCTGGGTCTCTAAGCAGTAATTGATAGTCGTTTGGTATTACTTTGACACTAGACTGGCCGCTAAGGCTAGTAACAGCGTACAAAACCACTCCGAGCCCAATAATAAGTAATAGAACTCCAAGTCGACTGAAAAAAGCCCTGAATCGGCTCTGAGAGCCCCTAGACTGCGGTTGTTGGACTGCATTGGAACGATTCAAGCTTGATCTTCTAGCTTGGTTTATTGTGTTTTCTGGAGCTGAACTAACTGGAGTAGCAACTTTACGCTGACGTGATCTAGTAGGTTTTTCTCTTTTAAATATCATTATTGTTTTGAATTGATTGATTTAATTATTAAATCAGCAAGGTCGTAAGCAGCCTGAGGCTTAGACAAGGAATGAATATTTTTAGATAATGCTTTTCTAAGACTTTGACTATCTAGAACTTCAGAGACTTTTTCTGCTAACAAACTGCCATTTTTTAGATTCTTCTCCGCCAAAAGTATAACGGCATGCATTTTTTCTAGTGTTTGAGCATTTTTTACATTCCAGATTAGCTGTGGTGATGGAATTACTATGCAAGGCTTAGCCTGAGCAGCAATTTCTGCCAAACTGGTAGCTCCGCCCCGAGCAACTATCAGATCGGCGGCGCCACTGTACTTGTAGTGGTCCGAAGCATAGCCAAAAACCTTAATTCTTTCAATCTGTTCAGGCTTCAAAACCGCCTTATAATCATTTTTGACTGATTCAAATAAGCTTCGACCAGCAAAATGAACAATGTGAAGATTAGGGTATTTAATGAGCAGTTCATGACTACAGTTAACTATGGAGCTGTTAAGATTCTCTGCGCCATTTCCGCCGCCAGTTACAAGTAGTAGCTGACTATTTTTTGGTACTCCAATTTCAGACATGAAGTTTATCTTTTGTTCAGCACTAACTGTTTTATATTCTTGGTTTATCGGAACTCCAACGGTGATAGTCTTGTCTTTCGGATAGGGGTAGGTATTGGCTGGCAGTGCCACGGCGTGCCATTTCGCCCATCTTGCAATCAAACGATTAGCTAGGCTTGGGATACTATCGGAGTCGTGCGTAATATAAGAAACGTTGTTAAGTTTACCACCTATGCAGACTGGTACACTTACATACCCTCCCCTACTGAAAATTACAGCGGGCTGGAGTCTGCGAATCAATAAATAACTCTGAAAAAGTCCTGTTAAAATATAAAATATATCTCTGATATTTAAGATTAAAGTTTTAATATCAAATAACTGTTTAAATCCCTGGCCGTGATATCTACGGTACTTCCCCGCTCTGACGGTATACGTCTTATCGATATTGACGTCTTTAGACGGTATATCTCCTAGCGGGTCACCTGTCTGACCTATGTAAATAAGTTTGCAATCAGGCTTTTTTTTCTTGATTTCAGCTGCCACTGCCAGAATGGGGGTTATATGCCCGCCTGATCCACCACCGGTTAGTATGATTATTGATTTTTTCATTTGATCATACCCCTGTTAGACTGATGGTTTTGTAAATGTGGACGGCGTGGATTGGCTGAATTTTCTCGAGTGGCACTAAAAGCTGTATACTGCGAAGCCTGAAATACTAATCCCATTGCAAGCGCTATGAACACGACACTTGTGCCGCCATAACTAATAAATGGCAGCGTAATGCCCTTTAAAGGTGCCAGGCCAAGCATGGCACCAATATTAACCGCCGATTGCACGCTTAGCCAAGTTAATACACCAACGACAATTAGTCGAGTAAAGTTGTCAGTCGACATTTCAGCTATAAATTTAATCTTGGAAAAAAGCCAAACATATAGTGCTAGCAAAATCCAACAGCCAATTAGGCCGAACTTCTCGGCATATATCGCAAATATCGAGTCGTTGGCTGCTTCCGGTAGATAGCCATAGGCCTGTACACTGCCCCCAAGACCCAATCCAACAATGCCACCAGAACCAACTGTTATTAAGGCCTGACAGGCCTGATAGCCCGTTGTCTGACATTTAGCTGATGGATTTATGAAGGTTTCAATACGTGACCGACGATAAGGAGTAGACATCACAAATAATGAGCCAATCAGTAAACCAATAGCCCCAAAGATAAAAATCTTCTTGAGTGGCACACCTGCGACTAATAACATTGCCAAGGCCATGAGAGCAATTACGCCGAAAGAACCAAGGTCACTTTGTACGCCTGCTACAACTAATGCAATTACACCTAGGGCGATTATTATAGGTTGTTGGGCAACCTTGAAATTAGTAATTTGACCCTTGGCAATACACTCCGCTAAAAACCCTGCCATCCATATCATCACCGCAAATTTAACAAGCTCTACGGACTGAAAAGATAAACTACCCAATCGGACCCAACGATGAGCTGGATAGGCTGGGTTAACAGGCATAAGCAGCGCAATAATTGTGGCAATTATAGCAATCCCAAGCAAAGGCTTGTAAACTTGGCGCCACCACTCAAACGGTACTTTTGCAGCAACCAGAAAAGCAATAACACTTAATGCTATAGCAATTATCTGACGATTCAAGAAAAAAGAGTTACTGACGTGTTTTGATGCTCCTAGAGCTGGCCCAAGTGCATATACCAGAACTAGTCCAATCACTAATAAGGCAATCGACAGAATGAGCACAGAATAATCAGGACGATGTTTTCTGCCTAACGATAATCTGCTAGTGAAAAGTGGTTGTCTGTGTCTGATTGTATTTTGTGGTCTCATTTTTTGTTTTTATTTGATGATTAGTTTCAGCCTGATCGCCCAATTATAAATATGATCAAGCCAACCACTGTAAAGATTTGGCCTAATATCCAAAAACGCATGGTTACCTTGGTTTCGGGCCAACCGATTGCCTCGAAATGGTGGTGTATTGGAGAAGATAGAAAAACTTTTTTACCACCCCGCAGCTTGCGTGAAGCGCGATTAATAATAACTGAGCCGGTTTCCATAACGTAAACAGCGCCAATTATAGGTAGAACGTAAACCGTGTCTGTCATGAGGGCAATTATTCCTAGCGACGTTCCCAGTGCAAAAGACCCTACGTCTCCCATCAAAAAACGCGCTGGGTAAACGTTGAACCATGTATAGCTTAGTAAGGCGCCTACAACTGTTAAACAAAATCCTGCTAGTGCAAATTTATGTTCTACAGCAGCAATAATAGCGTAAGCTGTGAAAGATGAAGTTAAAAGTCCACCAGCCAGGCCATCAAGACCATCTGTTATATTAACGGCGTTAGCTGTGGCAATGACTACTAGCCAGAACAAAGGAATAATCAGAAAACCAATATGCCACTGGCCGACTCCTGGCAAGTAAATAGAGCTGACATCTAACTTGTCCCAAAACCACCAGCCACCAGCAAAAATAATCAAGCTATATAAAATAAATTTGGTCTTGGCCGCCATTCCGGCAATCCCGCCAGTGCTTCTAATATTTGTTAAATCATCTAGTAAGCCGATGAATGCTGCGGCAATCAATCCAGCTAGCGGCAACCAGGTTTCACCCCTACTTAAATTAGATGTTAGCGTCACAATTGCAATAGCAGCAACAAAAATAAGACCGGCCATGGTTGGTATGTTGCGCTTATGTTTAGCGGCATGCAATTTCTGATAAACTGGTGCTTTGCCACCTCCCCAGGCCTCTGTACGCTGCTTTTTCCACCACTGTCTTTTGTAAGCAATGGTTGTATATAGCGGTGTTAGCGCCATACAAAGTAAGAAACCAAGGAAACCAAGAGACAACATCATCTTCAGGTTATCGGCTGTAATACTTAAACTAATTGTGTCCATTTTTGGTTCCTATATCTTTAAATTATACCATTTATTATCATTAATTTTGCTTTGGACTAACATATGATTCATCAATTAACATATGGGCTAAATTTCCGAATATTGGCATGGCCGCTGCAGATCCAGCATATCCGCCGATTGTTGGCTTGAATACAAACACCACAATCACGTATTGTGGTTTTTCATTACCCACAAATCCCATATAAGTACCGTTGAACTTATCTTCGTAATAGCCACCGCCAGGCTTAGCTATTTGTGCTGTTCCTGTCTTGCCGCCAACACTAAAAGCACTCTGGTCGAACTTTTTGGCAAAAGTATGGTTATTGACTACGTTCTCTAGCAAAGGGACCATTTCTTTGGATACTTTAGGGCTTACTACGTCTTTTTTGATCACTTTAGGTTTGGTATAAGTTTTGTTTCCGTTGGTATCTATCCTTTGCTCTACGAGATATGGACGATAATATTTTCCACCGTTTACAACTGCCGCCGTAGCTGAAGCTAACTGGATTGGCGTAGCCATCATAGCCTGACCAAAACTGGTATTAGCATAGGTAAGATTGATGCCAGCGCCGTTTTCTTTCGGACTAGGGACTATGCCTGTAGCTTCGTAACCCTGCTCTATACCTGTTTGTTTGCCAAACATGAAATGTTTGGTCATATAGTCATACCATGTTTCTCTAGCCTTAGAATTTATTTGACCGCCGCCCATTTGCATAAGTTCCCAAGTTGCTCCGGTATTCAGTGAAAGGTTGAGAATGTCAGCTACACTTCTGGTGCCAGCTCCTCCATCTTCTTCGATGTTTTTAATTTTAAATTCATTAACCGTCCAAGAGGCTGGATCATAATATGTGGTGTTGGCGTTATAAACCCCTTTATCAAGTCCTGCGGCGGTGGTTAAAGGTTTCATGGTTGACCCAATTTCGATTGGATGAGCTACCGCAGCGTTGGAAAATAATTCACCGTTTTCAACTTCATAGTATTTTGCTGGATCGTAGGTGGGTGAATTAGCCATTGCCTTAACTGCACCACTATTAGCATCTAAAATTAAAGCACTTCCCGATGAAGCTTTTGAATTTTTAATACCGTCAACCAATATGCTTTCGAGCTTTTGCTGCAATGCTAAATCAATTGTCAGAACCAAATTATCACCGTTCTTAGGTGTTTTTTTAACGTTACCACTGCTGGCCGCCAAGGGCACACCATTGGCATCTGTGATGGCTTTTAATTTACCGTCTACACCTCTTAGATCTTTATTTAGATATTGTTCTACGCCATATTTGCCATTTCCCTCGTCATCAACGAAACCCAGTAATTGTGCAGCGAGCGTTCCTTGAGGATAAATACGGTAATTCTGCTCAACAGTTCCTAGGCCAGGACTTTTTAGCTTATCGATTTGAATTTTTTGCTGCTTAGTTATCTTTTTGCCCAAAATTACATAGCGACTGTTCTTAGTTTTCATGAGCTTTTCGTATTTTGCCGGATCGCCGCCAATAATAGGAGCTAGCTTGGGAGCTAACTCGGCTGGCTTTTTTATAAATACCGGATCGGCGTATAGCAGATATAGCTTTTGGTTCAATACAACTGGCATCGTACTATCACCATCATGGGCAGCTATTGTGCCCCTATTGGCAGGTATAACATATTGCTTGAGCTGATCATTCAAGGCTTGGGTTTTATAATAATCGTAGCGAATAACTTGCAGGTAAAATAACCTTATGGCAAATAAAATAAAAATTAGGACTATAAATCCATATATAAATCTTATTGTGGCTGCTGGTTGAGAATAAGAATTTTTGTTTGGCAGTTCCATTACACCAATTATACCCTTCTCTACCAGAGATTAATTATGAACAGTCGTTGTTGGTGAAGCTGAAACCATACTCTTGGCAACACTGCTGTTTTGAGTTCGACTCATAGACTGCAATCTAGCAGACGTAACAGCTAGATCATCGTGTTCGGCTTTGAGTTTAGATTGTTGTTGCTGCAAATTATTGATCTGATATCCGTAGGCATTGGTTTTGGTAACCTGAGTGAGATACAAAAGCAGCAATAAACATCCTAAAACTAGAAGTATGATGGTGTTACTAACTGGCCCCAGAACTTTTGTTTGAGACTGAAATTTTACTGTATTTTGATTTCTAACTCGATATTTTGATCGATTGCTAGCTAAACTACTTGAATATGTCATTTTATATCTTTATTTTTATGTTTATTTTTCGGTTCAGCCTCTGATTTAGAGGCTGAACCTGCCGTTTGTATTAGATTACTTTTACCGTAATCTTGTACGCTCGGGATCTACTTTTGACCTGTATAGGCATGCATTTCCCTTTCTTTTTATTTTCGCTGGCATACTCTGAGCTTGGCGCTTCGAGCACGCGGATTATGTTCTATTTCATCTGAGGATGCTGTCACTGGTCGCTTAGTCAGTAATATATGATCGGCATCGTAACGCTCACCACAAGCTTCGTTGAATACTTGTTTCACGATACGATCTTCTAAGCTGTGAAAGCTTATGACTGCCAGCCTGCCTTTCGGCTTCAAGAGCTTCAACCAAATAGGCAGAGCTTGCTCCAGTTGGTCTAGTTCATCATTGACAGCTATACGTATGGCTTGAAAAGTTCGTGTAGCTGGATGAGTACGACTATGCCCTGGCCAGGCCTGGGAAGCGATTTTTGCTAACTGTGTGGTGTCTTTAATGGGACGATTCTTGATTATGGCACTGGCAATTTGGCGAGCTTTGGGCTCTTCTCCATAATTTTGCAAAATCTCTGTTAACTGCTCCAGGTTGTAATTATTTACAATCTCATCTGCAGTCAATGATTGATTTTGATCCATGCGCATATCAAGTGGTCCGGCCACTTGTAGCGAAAATCCGCGTCTTTCCTCGTTAAGGTGCGGTGACGATACGCCTATATCGGCTAAAATCATGTCAAATTGTTGGCCCTCAGCTTCTAAACTTCTAGTAGCGCTTAAATAATCTTGATGTCGCAAATCTATGTTGCTTTCTTGAAATATTTTTTCTAACACTTTTATAGCGTTAGCGTCGCGATCCACTAATACTGCGGCGGCGGGGTTATGAGTCTTATCGAGTATGGCTTGTGCGTGTCCTGCATATCCGGCCGTAAGATCTAGGTATGATTGCCCTTTCCTAGGGTCCAGATAGCTCACTACTTCACTTTTCAGTACTGCGATGTGCTCATCTAATTTGTTTTGATTTTTGTTTTGGTGCATCTTTTGCTTGCTTTGATTCCTTTCTTCCCGGTGCAAGGAATCTTTTTTGTTTTTGTTTTTGCAAGGTCACCTAGTCAGCAGTCAACTTTTTATTTTTGTTTATTCGTTTTTGTTTTTGTTACTTATTTCAGCTTTTTGTACGAATACAATCTGCCAAATTAAGCGAGAGAGACTTTTTTGTGAGGTGGAGTTTTGGGAGGTGTTTTTAAAAATGTGCGAGATTTTTTTGAGTGGTTTTCTAGGGTGTCCACTTGTTGATTGCCGACTAGCTAACCTCGACGTATTGCTAGTCATTGTTTTTGTTTTAAATTGTTAAAGTGCTTTTTAAGAAGTTTTTTTAGCTTCTTGTGGCGACATTATGCGCCAGTAGTTACCTACTCCTACAGCTACTATTTCACGCTCAATGCTGGCGTAGTCTAGTAAGTGCTGTTCCAGGGTAATTCTTCCCTGTTTTCCGTCGGGCGCTTGTTCCATCTTACCCATCCGAAATCGGACGTTTAGATCAGCAATACGCTCATCTAGGATATCGCCTGCTAGCCGTGGTTCCACAAGATTGTTCCAAACATCTAAGGGGTAGAGATGCAGGTACTTGCCGAAGCCTCTGGTGACTACTGCTCCGCTGGCAAACTTGTCACGAAGTTCAGGCGGTATTGTCAAACGCCTTTTGTCGTCTAGCTTGCGCTGGAAGTAATCTACCGTGGCCATCAAAGCTCCCTATTAATTTTTTTAGTGGTTTTTTGTTTTTCTTGATTAACTCTCATATAGGGTTAACCAATTCTACCCACTGACATGAGTTTACTACCCACCATAACCCCCGTCTATACAGATAGTTATTAAAAGGTGGTTATTATGACACCACTTATCCACAGTTAGACAGTTTTCCACAGAAAAATGCCCCTCTATGATGAGGGGCACATAATAAGTTGGGGAATCTATGTATTAGCGATTAGCGTCTATAATTGCCTGGTTATTTGCTTCAGCCTCTGCGTGATTTGCTGCATTAGCGGCATCTATAACCTGTTTTTCTGCTTCTGCTGATGCAGCTGTTTGGTCAGCGCCAATTGTTTCTGTCTTTTGCTGCATTTCATTAGCTCGTACATTGTTTTGTATCTGTTCAATTACAGGAGCGTTATTTTGTTTGATGGCGTCTTGGTTTCTGGCATCACTGTCAGCAACTAAAATGCCGCCTACTGCAGCTATTGCTGTAGTTCCAAGTGTAGCGGCTACTCTTTTAGCTTTTGCCTTGTGTGCAGCTTTTTTATCAGCTTTTTCTTTTGAATCAGTCGCATTACGACTGGCAACTTCAGCTTCATAATTCTGAGCAATACTAGAAGCTATTTCTTCTTTACGAACGCTTGTAGCGCCTTCGGTGAAATATCCTTCTGTTGTTTGATCTATGTTGTTGAATGAATTTGTCATGGTTGTATAATACCTTATTTTAGTGTATTTGTCAATAGTTATTATGCTTTACCTGTGCGACTTGGGCTACGTTGTGTTGCGCTGTAACCACTGTAGTGAGGTGTGTGCTCTTCTCTTTCGCGTCTTTGTGCGGTAGCTTTAAAATCTTCTTGGACATTCACTATACTAGAAGGACTATCTGCTTTTACCAGCACTGCTTTCTCGTGTTTTGGTCCGTGTATCCCAACAGATTCAACAACAGCTGCTGCTGTCATAATAGTTAAACCTATAGCCTTAGCTGTTTCACTAGCATCTTTGGCCATTTCAGTAATGTTGTTTTCGAATTTTTTTGTTTTATTTGACATACCACTACTCTAGCAAAAAATACCTAATTTGTCAAGGTTATGCTTAAATAGGTATCCGTTAAGTTATTGTTTTTTACGGGATTTACGGTCACGGTATTCGAGTTGTGGGCGCATTTGATCTAAACGAATAATACTACTATCAAAAGCCTTCAGTAAACTGGAGTATTGCCAATTGGGGGTCAAGATTTTTGAAAGTTTACTTTTTTGTTGTAAGTATTCGGCTAGTGCGTAGAAGTCGCCGTCACCACTTACAATTATTGCTTTTTTGTAGTTCGGCATTTCTTTGAGGGCATATAATGCCAACTCAACGTCGACATTGCCTTTTACCGTGTGTCTTTCTTGCTTATTGCGATCGTGGTCCTGCCCAGTGGTGATGTCGACGGTAGGTTTTAGGACTACTAAGTATCCAAGCTCATGCATGTATTCATACAATGATTCATTTTCATGCATGTAGCCGATAAACATATAGGCGTGAGTTACACCGTGAACATCTTTGAGGTATTGGCGGAATTTGCGCCAGTCGAGCTTCCAGCCCATTTTTTGAATGCCGAGGTTGAGATTTTGACTGTCGATGAAGGCGTAAGCTGGCGATTTACGGAAGGTTCTTTTCATTAGCCTTATTATAGCAAGCTAATGGTAATCTGGCGTGTTAGATATTAGGGAGTGGTGGCTATGCCAGTAAATATGAAGTCGACGCTTCCAATAGTACCGCTCGAGCCGTTAATCGCATCGGCGGCCATTGATACTGAAATGGAATAGCTAGTGGTTGCTCCTGCCGCTAGAGAAAGTGGCGTATTAAGGGCGCTTCCGCCAGTAGATTGGGAGTTGATTAGTGCTTGAAGAGTAAAGCTTTGTGAGCTACCGCCGCTAGTGGAAGTAATTATGACATTAACCTTAGTTAGGTCGACATTGTCAGGATTGGTGGGAGTTGAGTTGACGTAAAATTTCAAGGCTACGGCCGTATTGCCGGTGTTTTTGAGATAAACTTTTTGACCACCTGATGGAACTGCTAAACCACCTGGAACTATGCCGCTATATGAATAGCCCGGCTGTGACGAGCTAAAATTCGTGCCATCAGAGCTGATCATTAAGTTGGCATTGGCGGTTTGGATGGTGTTGCCTGTTAGTTTAACTTGCTGGCTTTGCAAGGCGGCGTAAGCAACGCCTGTTGCAAGCATGACAAGCGCTGTGATTAACCCCGTCAGTTTTATGGAATTAGTTTTGTTAATTATTCGCATAGGAAGTTCTCCATTTAATTAATGATTTAATATTTAATTGAGTCCAACCTGCTGGTCAAAATAATTCAACAATAGTTATTAAATAAAAATTAAAAAGCCCCTAGCATATCTGTTAGAAAGGATTTATTTATATTAAAAATTTAATTATCTAAAAATTAAATAAGTGATGCTTGAGACCGCGCTGGTTATGGTGGCGCCCCAGATCATGTCAATAATTGTAACTTTAGCCGGCCAATTTTTTAGCGTGGCATTGTTGGTTAAGTCGTATGTAGCGTACATTAGAAGGCCCAGCAAGGCACCTGCCCCGAGAGCGTAATTCAAAGACTCATTATCGAGCGCTGGAGTGATTACGAAAAATACTAAGCCTAAAATATATAGTGCGTAAAAAATAACGGCTGGCAAAAAATTGGGCTTTTTAGCCATTAAATGCCCGATGTTGTTTTTGTAAAAGTTTTTGGCCACAACGCTTAGCCATACGGCATCAATTAATACGAATATGATAGTTGCAGTAATGTAATATTTAATAAAATCCATATGCTTATATTACACCAAGATTGTATTTGTTGCTTATAATTTTTTACTTTGATAGGTATTTTGCAAGTTCGCTAATTTTTACGCGTTCCTGTTTGGTGGTATCGCGGTGTCGAACTGTCACAGTGTCTTGGGTGTCTCCTTCGATTGTTTCGAAGTCTACGACTACACAATAAGGGGTGCCGATTTCGTCTTGGCGACGGTAGCGCTTTCCAATATTGCCGTTGTCATCCCACATAACATTACCAAATTCTGCTTTAAGCATGCTAAATACTTCTTGGGCCTTGGTGATCAATTCTGGCTTGTTTTTAAGCAGTGGGCTAACTGCCACACGTACTGGCGCTAGATGATCTGGAAGTTTTAGATAGCTTCTTTTTTCGCCGTTAACTTCGTCTTCTTGGTATGCAGAACAAAGAACGGCCATTACAGCACGCTCTAGACCAAAGCTTGGCTCTATGACATGCGGTACGTAGCTCGGTGAATCGTCCTTGGGGCGATACTCCATGTTTTTTCCAGAGTTGTTTTGAATGTTACTTAAATCGAAGTCGGTGCGGTAAGCCAGTCCTAGTAGTTCGTCACGTCCAATTGGAAAATCAAACTCAAAATCGATGGTTCGTTTGCTGTAGTGTGCGCGGTCAGTTTCGGGCACTTCTAGTTCGTGTACTGAGTCTTTTGGAAGACCGAGTGCTTCGACCCACTGCCAAACTAACTGGCGCCAATTTTCAAAAGCCTCTTCCCATTTATCTGGGTGTACAAAATATTCAATTTCCATTTGTTCAAATTCACGAGATCGGAATATAAAATCACGCGGACTAATTTCGTTTCTGAAAGCCTTGCCTACTTGAGCAATTCCAAAAGGCATATCTGGATAAAAACAATCGACCACATTTTTATAATTTGTAAAAATGCCTTGAGCAGTTTCTGGTCGTAAATAAGAGATTGAGCTTTCGTAGTCGACTGGACCAACGTTGGTTTTGAACATCATGTTAAATTGTCTGGCTGGGCCAAAAGGACTGGCCGTACCACAAGTTGGACACTTACTAGTGTCTATTTTATCTTCTCTGAAACGGCCGTGACAATTGGAACATTCTACTAGTGGATCGGTAAAGGTATCTACGTGACCACTGGCCTTCCAGACTTGTTGATTCATAAGTATTGCCGCATCTACGCCGTACATATCTTGGCGAGAGTCAACAAACATTTTCCACCAAAGGTTGATAATATTGCGCTTTAAGCTAACTCCTAGCGGGCCGTAGTCCCAAGTACCTGATAGTCCACCATATACTTCGCTTCCCTGATAAATGAAGCCACGACGCTTGGCCAGACTAACAATTGTTTCTAATTCTACTTTTTTCATAATTGACTAAATTATAGCAAAATAACTGTCAATTGCCTCAATAAATTAGCTCAGGTGGAACTGTTGCATTTGTCTGATAACTGAAACTACTAGTTTTAGGTTATCGCTGAACCCCGATATATTTAATATGGTTTGAGGTTTATTGGGGCTGAACATCAGCCTTAATGACTTAATAGCATTGGCACTGTAATTGCCGCCAGGCTTTACACGAAAGCACATGCTCTCTATATCGAAAATATAATTGTCGTCTGATGATAGCTTCTGGCCATCTGAATCTGTGATTAAGTTTGGAGCATGCCCGCTAATTCTAAGTAACTGGGCACTAAACCAAGATTCTATAAAATCGGCGTCAATTGATTGATCGTTTAGAGCGCTTAGGGCTTGGTGGAGTGCTGAAAAATAATCATCTTCGGCGTGATCTTCTGTGCTGTGATTGAGTAGTTTAATCATACTGTAACCACTTTGCACACGGTTAATATCCTTGACTATGTTGCTATAGTTTTCCTCGGCTCGGGCGCTGATTAAAGTTCCGATGTCGCCTCGGCCTTTTATAAAACTAATACTTGAAACGCTGAAAAGTTCAATGCCTGCAGCGAGTTTACTTTTTGGCTTTCTAAC
>Ga0214923_10006139_pt1 | contig 13627 bp, 9 predicted proteins | sample LL1510_MetaG_FD_177993 | JGI IMG/M metagenome (GOLD analysis project Ga0214923, IMG submission 177993) | Freshwater microbial communities from Lake Lanier, Atlanta, Georgia, United States - LL-1510 | ecosystem: Environmental > Aquatic > Freshwater > Lake | place: USA: Georgia | collected 2015-10-15 | reverse complement strand
ACAGGCTTCAGCCTGTCACGCCCCCACGTGAAACAGGCTTCAGCCTGTCACGCCCCCACGTGAAACAGGCTTCAGCCTGTCACGCCCCCCTGTCATGCCCCGCGGGCCCTCCGGCCTGCAACTCAGGGTATACTGTCTGTTTTGCGTGTCGCGTGTCCGAGACTCCCATGCCCGTCGTCGATTCCGCCCATCCACTCGGGCAGCTGCTCCGGCGCGACCCGCGCTACAAACTCGACGCCTACCTGTTCGTGCTCGAGGCCCTCTCGTTCGCGCAGGAAACGCTCGGCCTCGGCGCCGAGCCGCCGCTCGAGGATCTCGAGCCGGCCCGCGGAGGGGGCGAGCCCGCGGCCAGACCGCGGCCCGGCAGGCCGCGCCGCAAGCCCGCCGAGCGGCACCTCACCGGCCAGGAGCTGTGCGAGGCGGCCCGGCACTACGCGCTCCAGCAATACGGCTACCTCGCCCGCACGGTGCTCGGGGCGTGGGGTGTGCGCAGCACGGCCGACCTCGGCGAGATCGTGTTCAACATGATCGAGATCGGCCAGATGCGAAAGACGCGGAAGGACAAGCGGGAGGACTTCCACGGCGTGTACGACTTCGACGAGGCGTTCTGCCGCGACTGCTCGTTCGTGGTGCCCGACAACGCCTGACCATGACGCTCCGTGCCGCCCACCGCCGGTTCGCCGCGCTGCTCGTGCTCGAAGCCGCGTGGCTGGCGGGCCTCGCGTGGCTCGCCTGCCGGTAAACGGGAGCGTCGATGAACGCACTGCTCGACCGGCTCCCGCTGTGGGCCGCCCTCGTTCCGCTGGCCGCCTACCTCGCGTTCCTCGCGGGCCTGCACCTGCGGCGGCGGCCGTGCGTGCTCTCGGGCACGTGGGACGGCATCCTGCTCGCCGGGGCGCTGGCGGGGCTCGCGGTGGCGGGGCCGCTGGCGGTCGTGCGGCCGGCGCTCGGGTCGACGTCGTGGGGCTGGCTGATCGCGGGGCTGGCCTGTGGGCTCGCGGTGGCGATCTGCACGCTGGCCACGCGGCCGCGGCTGGTGGTCTACAACATCTCGGTCGAGCAGTTGCGGCCCTTCGTGGCCGAGGTGGTCGGAGCCCTCGACCCGGCGGCCCGCTGGGCGGGCACGAGTGTCGTGCTGCCCACGCGGCGGCTGCAGCTGCACCTCGACGGGGCCGGCGGCATGCGGTGCGTGAGCGTGGTCTCCGTCGGGGAGCGGGCCGCGCACGAGGGATGGACGGAGTTCAGCCGCCGTCTCTGCCGGGCCGTGGGCCGCATCCGGGTGCGGCGCAGCCCGTGGGCCGCGGCGTTCGCCGGGGCCGGGGCCGCCGTGCTGGCCGCCGCCGTCTGGGCCGCCGTGCGCTGAGCCGGTGCGGCCGGTTTGCCGGTGGCCGCGGCCCGGCTCTAATGGACCGGGTTCGTCAGCCATCCCCGGAGACCAAGCCATGTCGCTCGACACACTGTCCCTGCTCGTCGCCTGCTGCCCGCTGTGCCTCGCCTTCTCGGCGGCCGTCGCCCGGGGTGAGGCGGCCTCGCCGCTCGTCGGGGAGGTGAAGAAGATCGACGGGTCACCCGCCGACCTCGCCGCCTACAAGGGGAAGGTGGTGCTCGTCGTGAACGTCGCCAGCCGCTGCGGCTACACGTCGCAGTACGCGGGCCTGCAGAAGCTCTACGACGCCCACAAGGACAAGGGGCTCGTCGTCCTCGGGTTCCCGGCCAACGAGTTCGGCGCCCAGGAGCCGGGCAGCGACGCGGAGATCGCCCGGTTCTGCTCGACGAAGTACGGCGTCACGTTTCCGATGTTCTCGAAGATCGTCGTGAAGGGGCCCGGCATCGCGCCGCTCTACAAGGCGCTCACGGAGACGGCGAATCCGCCCGGTGACGTGAAGTGGAACTTCGAGAAGTTCCTGATCGGCCGCGACGGCACGATCAAGGGACGCTACACGAGCGGCGTCGGCCCCGACGACGCGGCCCTCAAGGCGGCGATCGAGGCGGAGCTGGCCAAGGCGGGCTGATACCGGGCTCGCCTACGCCGCCCTGCGCGGCCGATCGGCGGCCGTGGTCGCCGCCTCCGGGAACCCGTGCACGCTCCTGGTGATCCAGAGCGGCCGGCCCCGGACCTGGCGATAGATGCGGGCCGCATATTCGGCCACGATGGTGAGCCCCACGAGATTCAGGCCACCGACGCCGAGCACCGCGGCTACGACCGCCGCGGTGTGCGAATCGCGTCCCGCGAGGGCCAGGAGCCCGGCCGAGGCGGCCGCGAGCGAGGCGGCCGCGAGCGTGCCTCCGCAGAGCCACCACAGGAGCCGCACCGGGGCCCGCGAGAGCGAGATGAAGGCGTCTACTGCCAGCCGCAGCATCTTGTGGAACGGATACTTCGTCTCCCCCGCCAGCCGCGCGGCCCGGGCGTAGGCCAGCGGCTCCTGCCGGAAGCCGATCCACGCGACCATTCCCCGCAGGAACCTGTCCTGCTCGGGCATGGCCACGAGGCAGTCGACGACGCTCCTGTCCATCAGCCGGAAGTCGCCGGTGTCGACGGGCACCGGACGTTCGGCGATTCCGGTGAGCAGCCGGTAGAAGACTCGTGCCGTGAGCAGCTTGAAGAACGACTCGCCCTCGCGGCTGGTGCGCTGCCCGTACACCACGTCGACGCCGGCGCGCCACCGTTCGAGCATCCCCGGAATCACCTCGGGCGGATCCTGCAGGTCGGCGTCGATCAGCACGACGGCGTCGCCCCGGGCGTGCTCGAGGCCGGCCGAGGCGGCCGCCTGGTGGCCGAAGTTGCGGGCGAGTGTCACCACGCGGACCCGCGGGTCGGACCGCCGGATCCGGTCGAGGATGTCCGCCGTGCGATCGCGGCTGCCGTCGTCGGCATAGATCACCTCGCAGCGGACGCCGAGCCGCCCGAGCACCTCGGTCAGCCGCGCGTGGGTGGCCTCGATCACGGCTTCCTCGTTGTAGCACGGCACGACGACGGAGAGCAGGTTCGGGGCGGTTCGCTGGTTCATCGCGTCAGGTTTCCGGAGGTGGCCGCCCGGTCGGCCGACAGGACGTGCGTGCCGACGAGCAGGGCATCGTGCTTCTGGAACAGGGGCCGCGTGCGGCCCACGATGCCGCAGGTCGCGGGCAGGTGCGCGGCGAGCGCGGCGTACTCCGGCTCAGGCACGATCACGACCGCATCGGGACCGGTGGCGAGAAACGCGCCGGCGTCCGCGGCCGCGTCGGCCCGCCACTCCTGCACGTGTCCGGCCGCGTAGTAGACGATGGTGGGGGAGTTGCGGCCGAACGCGCCGATGCGGGCCCGGCCCCCGGCCAGGCGATGTGCCTCGCCGACGAATGCCGGGAGGGTGTTGGCGCGGGCCAGCCAGCCACCCGCCGGGCCGACCGCGAGCGCGGTGAACACGAGGGCCGTGGCGGCGAAGATGGCGATCGGCGCGAGCCTGCCGCGGCGGACCGTCACGAGGCAGGCGATCGCGCCCGCCACCGGCACGATCCCCACGACGGCGGCGGGCGCGGCGCCGGGGAGGCCGAAGAAACCGGCCGTGATCACGACGGCCGAGGTGGCGAGGCCGCCGAACGCGAGCCAGCCGAGGCCGGAGGCGAGCCAGCCGGGGTGCGGCCAGGCGGCGCGTCCGGCCGCGTCGGCGGCCAGGGCCGCCACGAGCAGCGCGGCGGCCGGGTAGGCGGGCATGACGTAGTTGGGCAGTTTCGTGGCGGCTGCGGAAAAGCCCCCCACCCAGACGGCGAGCCAGACGAGCGCGAGCGAGAACGCCCCGGCCGCGTCCCGGCCGACGGAGCGGTGGCGGAGCCTCCACGCGGCGAGCACGATCGCCAGCGGCAGGAAGCACGACCACGGGTAGAAGCCGACGAGCAGGCCGAGCGGGTGATAGAGCAGGCCCCCGCCGTGCTTTTCCATCGGCGCCGCGAAGCGGCCCACGTTGTGGATGAGGAAGAACCCGGCCGGCCACGCCCCGGCCGTCCGGACGCCCACGGCGACGTACCACGGTGCCGCCACGGCGAGCATCGCCAGCGTGAGCGTCACGACGCGGGTGGCCCGGAGCGTCTCGAGCACGGCCGCGCAGGCCGCGCGGACCAGGCCTCCGAGGTTGCGGTCCGTCGGGGTGGCGAGCCGCCGCTGGAGCGAGATGCCCCAGGCCCACGGCAGCACGACGGCCAGAGGCCCGACGAATCCGATCGGGCCCTTGCAGAGCACGGCGAGGCCCATGAGGCCACCGACGAGCGCCGCGCGGCGGATCGTGAGGCGGCCGCCGGCGGATGCCCCCGCACCGGCGCCCGGCAGCCAGGCTTCGGCGCCGAGCACGGTGGCCCAGGTGGTGAGCGCCGTGAGGATGGCGTCGGGCGTGGCCGCGTGCGACTCGACCGCGACCAGCAGGCACCCCACGTAGGCGAGCGCCGCCAGCACGCCCGCCAGCGGGCTGAACCAGCGGGTGCCGGCCCGCAGAAGCGCGAGGGCCGCGAGCAGCGTGGCCGCCGCGGCGGGAAGCCGCGCGGCGATTTCGGAGGTGCCGAACAGGCCGAAGCAGGCGGCCATGCACCAGTGCATGAGCACCGGCTTGTCGACCGCGAGCGCGTCGTTGTACTCGGGCACGACCCAGTCCCCCGTGTCGAGCATCGCGCGGGCGATGGCGGCGAAGCGGGGCTCGTCCTCGTCCCAGAACGGCGTCGGCCAGAAGCCGACGGCCAACGTCACGGCGGAGGCCAGAAGCACGAGCAGGAGCGGATGGCGGGGCTGCATGGGATTCCTTCAAGCGGCGGACGTGACGAACGCTGCGGTGGTCAGGGAACGACCGCCAGGGGCGCGTTCTCCCGCAGCGGCGGGCCGAACACCACGTAGTGGCGGTCGTCGAGCGTCGGGATCCGGGCCAGCACGGTGCAGTCGGGCGGCAGCGATGCGCAGGCGATCGCCTCGTGGCGGCTGTCGATCACGACCCTGGCGTGCGGGTGGCTGGCGAGATGGCGGGCCACGTCGGCTGCGGTCTCGAGCTTGGCGACGGTGGAGCGCGCATAGAACACCACCGTGGGCGGCACGTTCCAGAAGCAGGCCCAGGGCCCGTCTTCGGCGGCCAGCCGCGCGACGCTCTCGCGCATGCCCTGCGCGCGGGAGAAGCGGTCGGTCGCCACGCCGGCCAAGAGGCCGACGAGCAGGCACGCCGCCCCGGTCAGCACCGCGATCGCGCGCCGCGGCCGGCCCGCCGCGTCGCAGCGCCACGCGGCCCACGCGGCCGCGATCGGCACGAGGCCGCACAGGCCGAGCCATTCCGCCCCGGGAGCCCGGAGCCGTGCCGCGACGACCAGCCCGATGGCCAGGGCCACTCCGCCCGTGCCGAGCGTCGCCCACGCCACCCGCATCACGACGGCCCGGCCGCGGGCCGGGTCGCGCCAGGCGGCGGTGAAGGGCAGGGCGTCGCGGGCCCAGTCGACGAGCAGCAGCCCGGTCAAAAGCGCGAGCGCCGGATAGGCGGGCCAGACGTAGCCCGGGAGTTTGGTGCCCGAGCAGGAAAAAATGCCGATCCAGGCCGCGGCCCAGCAGGCGAGCAGGGCGGCACCGCGGCGGCCGGGGTGCTTCGACAGGGGGAGCAGCACCGTGACGGCGTGGGCGACCATCGCCGCGAGCACGATCGACCACGGGAAGAGTCCGACGGCGACGACGGCCGGATAGTAGAGGAACGAACCCGAGTGGCCCTCCATCGGAGCCATGAACCGGCCGACGTTATGGACGAGGAAAAACCCGCGCGGCCACGCGCCGCCGGTCCGCACGCCCACCCACAGGTACCAGGGCAGGGCGACGGCCAGCGCCGCGGCCAGCATCGCGGGCAGGCGCAGGCCGCCGACGGCGGACGCGAAGGTCGGCACGTCTCCCGCGAGCCTCCGCCACCCGGCGAACAGCAGGAACGCCACGACCGGGAGGGCGACGCCCACGGGGCCCTTGGCGAGGGCGGCGAGGCCGCAGGCGGCGCCGACCGCCGCCGCGTCGACCCGCGAGAGTCCGGGGGCGGCCCCAGCGCAGCCCCGGGCGCAGAGCCACAGCGCGAGCGTGGTGCAGAACGCGAGCGGCGCGTCGGGCGTGGCGGCCCGGCCGCCGACGGCCGTCCAGATGCAGGTGGCCATCGCGAGCCCGCCGACGAGGCCGGCAGCGGGGTCCAGGAGCAGGCAGCCGATCCGCCACGTCAGCAGGCAGGTGCCGATCGTGAGCAGGGCCGAGCCGATGCGTGCGCCCGTCTCGTTGCGACCGCATGCGGCGAAGCCCGCCAGTTGCACCCAGTTCACCAGCGGCGGCTTCTCGACACGGAGCCGGCCGTTGAAGGTGGGCACGATCCAGTCGCCCGAGTCGAGCATCGCCAGCGAGCAGGCGGCGTTCTTGGGCTCGTCGTCGTCCCAGAGCGCGGGCCCGCCGAGGTGCACCAGCAGCGTGCACGCCGCCGCGGCGGCGATCAGAGGCGCATGCAGGCGGTGGTGAACCACGCGTCGATCCTGGTGGCGGAGGGGAGCGGAGGCCGGCTGCGGGCGTCGCCCCCGCGGCCGGTGAGCGGGGCGGGAGAGTAGGAGCGGCCCGGGCGGCGGTCAAGGCGTTCCGGCGATACGGAAGTCGTTGTTTTTCAGGGGCTTCAGGCCGGTTGACCGGTTTCCGCGGGCGGGTATGTTCAGGCGGTCCCAGCGGCTCGATTTCAGGGACGAACCGACGCTGGGAACGACCGAGAGGGTGCCCCTTGGCAGACGACGAAACACCGGGCGGTGACGCGGCGCCGGGGGACGGCGCGGCCAGGGGCGACGGGACGCTGCGGGACATCTCCGGGGGCAGGCTCATCGAGCTGCCGATCGAGCAGGAGCTCAAGGACAGCTACCTGACGTACGCGATGAGCGTGATCGTCAGTCGGGCCCTGCCCGACGTGCGCGATGGCCTCAAGCCCTCGCAGCGGCGGATCCTCGTCGCGATGAACGATCTGAACCTGTCGCCCGGCGCCGCCCGTGTGAAGTGCGCCAAGATCTCCGGCGACACCAGCGGCAACTACCACCCCCACGGCGAGAGCGTGATCTACCCCACGCTCGTCCGCATGGCCCAGGAATGGAACATGCGGCACGTGCTCGTCGACAAGCAGGGCAACTTCGGCTCCATCGCCGGCCTGCCCGCGGCTGCGATGCGCTACACCGAAGCCCGGCTCTCCCCGATCGCCGCGCTCATGCTCGACGACCTCGAGCTCGACACGGTCGACTTCATCCCGACGTACGACGAGCGGAACACCGAGCCGGTCGTGCTGCCGAGCCGGTTTCCCAACCTGGTCGTCAACGGCGCCGGCGGCATCGCCGTGGGCATGGCCACGAGCATCCCGCCGCACAACCTCGGCGAGGTGTGCCGGGCCCTCGTAGCGCTCATCGACAATCCCGGCCTCTCGATGGCCGAGCTGCTCGAGATCGTGCCCGGGCCCGACTTCCCCACCGGCGGGATCGTGATGGGCCGCGAGGCGCTCGTCCGCGGGTATCTCACCGGCCGGAGCACGATCACGCTCCGGGCCCGGGCCCACGTCGAGGAGTTCGGCAAGAACCGCAGCCGGATCGTGGTCACCGAGATCCCCTACCAGCAGACCCGTGACGCGATCGAGGAGAAGATCGCCGAGCTCGTCAACGACGACCGCATCAAGGGGATCTCCGCGATCCGCAACGAGAGCGACCTCAAGGAGCCGGTGCGGCTGATCCTCGAACTCAAGCGCGATGCCGACCCCGACGTGGTGCTCAACCAGCTCTACCAGTTCTCGCCGCTGCAGACGTCGTTCTCGTTGATCTTCCTCGCGCTCGTCGACGGCAAGCCGCGGATCCTGTCGTTCAAGAACCTGCTCGAGGAGTTCCTCCGCCACCGCACGACCGTCATCCGCCGCCGCACACAGCACCTGCTCGCCAAGGCGCGCAGCCGCAAGCACACGCTCGAGGGGCTGCTCGTGGCGCTCGCGAACATCGACGAGGTGATCCGGATCATCCGCTCGTCGAAGTCGCAGGCCGAGGCCAAGGAGCGGCTCGTGGCGCTCGAGACGCCGGCCGCGCTGCTCGAGCGGGCGCTCGGGGCCGAGGGCTTCGGGGTCCTCGTGGAGGAGAAGGGGCGGGCCGAGGCCTACGCCCTCTCGCCCGTGCAGGCCGACGCGATCCTCCGGCTCACGCTCGGCCAGCTCGTGAACCTCGAGCAGGAGAAGCTCGCCGGCGAACACCGCGAATTGCTCACCAAAATCGGCGAGTTCCGCCGCATTCTCTCCAGCGAGGCCGCTATCAAGGCCCTGATCCGCGCCGAGCTCGTGGAACTCGAGGGGAAGCACGCCGACGGGCGCCGCACGGAGATCAGTGGCGAGGCGGCCGACATCCGCGACATGGCGGAGCTGATCACCGAGGCCACGATGGTGGTCACGATCAGCCGCGCGGGCTACGTGAAGCGGACACCGGCCGACGTCTACCGGGCGCAGCGTCGCGGCGGCAAGGGGCTCAAGGGGGCCGGCACCGACGAGGAAGACCCGATCGAGCACCTCTTCGTGGCCAGCACCCACGACTGGCTGCTGGTGTTCACGACGCTCGGGAAGGTGTTTTCGATGCGGGTGTTCGAGCTGCCGGAACTCGCCCGCGACGCCCGGGGCCGGGCCCTCGTCAACCTGCTCGAGTTCGAGCCGGGCGAGAAGGTGGCCGACTGCCGGGCGGTGTCGGGCTTCGAGGATCCGAACCACTACCTGATGCTGGCGACGCGCAGCGGCACGGTGAAGAAGACGGCGCTCGAGCAGTATCGCCGCCGCCGCACGAAGGGCCTGATCGCGGTCAAGCTCCGGGAGGGGGACGAGCTCGTCGACGCCGTGATCACGAAGCCGGGAGACGAGCTGATCCTGGCCACCGCGAAGGGGATGGCGATCCGCTTTCCGGAGAGCGACGCCCGCCCGATGGGCCGCGACACGAGCGGCGTGCGCGGCATCAAGCTCGGCGCCGGCGACCGGCTCGTGGGGATGGTGGTGGCCGATCCCGACGCCACGCTCCTCACCGTGTGCGAGAACGGCTACGGCAAGCGCACCCCCTGCGGCGTTGGCACGCCCGTCTCGGGCCCCGCGCCGGGCGAGGAGGGGGAGGGGGCCCCGGAGGCCGAGCCCGAGACCGCCGAGCCGGCCGGCGATGAAGGCGAGGGCTCGAGCGGGATGCGGTATCGCACGCAGCACCGCGGCGGCAAGGGGCTTCGCGACATCAAGGCCACCGCCCGCAACGGGGCCGTGGTGTCGATCGTGGCGGTCCGCGATGACGACCAGGTGCTGATGATGACGGCACGCGGCAAGATCCAGCGGGTGAACGTCCGCGAGATCAACCCGATCGGCCGCAACACGCAGGGCGTGCGGATCATGCGGCTCGACGAGGGCGACACGCTCGCCGCCGTCGTGCCCGTGCCTCCGAGCGAACAGGAAGAGGCCGACGACACCCCGCCCCCGTGACGAACACCCTCGGTCCCACTCGGGTATTTCCATGAAAATCGGCGTCGTCGGCACCGGCTACGTGGGGCTCGTGACGGGCACGTGCTTCGCCGACAGCGGCAACACCGTCACCTGCCTCGACATCAACGCCGACAAGATCGCGCGGCTGAACAGGGGCGAGGTGCCGATCTACGAACCCGGCCTCGAGGAGCTCGTCGCGCGGAACATGGCCGCCGGCCGGCTGAAGTTCACGACCGACACCGCCGCCTCCATCCATGACTCGGAAGTCGTGTTCCTCGCCGTCGGCACGCCGCCCGCCGTCGACGGCTCCGCCGACCTCTCCGCCCTCTGGAAGGTGGTCGACACGATCGCCCCGCACCTGGGGCCCGAGGCGATCGTGGTCACGAAGAGCACGGTGCCCGTGGGCACCTGCGCCGGCATCGAGAAGCGGCTCGAGGAGCGGACGGGCCGCCGCTGCAGCGTGGCGAGCAACCCCGAGTTCCTCAAGGAAGGGGCGGCGATCGAGGATTTCCAGAAGCCGGATCGCGTGGTCGTCGGCGTGCGCTCGCCCGACGTCGGCGAGACGCTCCGCAGCCTCTACCTGCCCTTCCTGCGCACGGAGAACCCGTTCCTCGTCATGTCACCGGAGAGTGCCGAGATGACGAAGTACGTGGCCAACGCGCTCCTGGCGACGAAGATCTCGTTCATCAACGAGGTGGCGAACCTCTGCGAGCGGATGGAGGCCGACATCGACGACGTGCGGCGCGGCATCGGCCACGACAGCCGGATCGGCTTCGCCTTCCTCTTTCCGGGCGTCGGCTACGGCGGCAGCTGCTTCCCGAAGGACGTGCAGGCCCTCGCCGCAATGGCCCGCGACAAGGGGATGGTGCCCCGGATCCTGACGTCGGTGCACGACACCAACCTGGCCCAGAAGAAGGTGCTCGGCGAGAAGATCGCGGCCCACTTCGGCGGCAACCTCGCGGGGCGCCGCGTGGCCGTGTGGGGCCTGGCGTTCAAGCCGCGCACCGACGACATTCGCGATGCCCCGGCGCTCGACCTGATCGACCGGCTGCTCGCGGGAGGGGCCACCGTGCGCGTGTTCGACCCGGAGGCCCTGGCGAACGTGCAGGCGCTCTACGGTGACAGGCTGGAATACGCGCCGGGAGCGATGGAGACGCTCGACGGGGCCGACTGCCTGGCGATCGTGACGGAGTGGGGCGACTTCCGGCGGCCCGACTTCGACGACATGGCCCGGCGCCTCGAGGCGAAGGTGATCTTCGACGGCCGCAACCTCTACTCGCCCGCCGAGATGCGGGCCCGCGGGTTCGTCTATCATTCGATCGGGAAGGTGCCCGTCGGACGCGGGTGATCGCCCGGGACTGCACGTTTTCCATCAGCGGCGTGGCGGAACCGTCCGGCCAGCGGGTACGGCCGCGGTTTGACAGGCGTTTTTTCACGACAGTAGATTTCGCACTCTCGTCGACGGCCGCAGGGCAGGCTGTCACGCCCCCGCACACCTCTCTCCGGAGTTCCCGAACCGTGAATCGCTTTTTCGCTGCAGGCATCGCCGTCTGTTTCGTCCTGCTCGCGCCGCTGGTGGCCTCGGCGGCCGATGCCGAAGCCGCGACCCGTGCCTGGTTCATCGGCCCCTACGGCTTCTGGTGGCTCGTGGGCTCGGGCGGTTCCGCGCTCGCGCTCTGGCAGGCCTGGCAATTTTTCCAGTGGATGGAATCCCAGCCGGCCGGCACCGACAAGATGATCGAGATCGCCGACGACGTGCGCAAGGGGGCCTACGCCTACCTCAAGCAGCAGTACAAGGTGGTGGCCTGGGCGTTCCTCGCGATCTGCCTGTTCCTGCTCTGGATGGCGCTGGGCCTGGGCGTGCAGAGCCTGTGGGTGCCGTTCGCATTTCTCTCCGGCGGCCTGTTTTCCGGCCTGTCCGGCTGGTTCGGCATGAAGACGGCGACGCTCGCGAGCAACCGCACCGCCGCGGGCGCCGAACGGTCGCTCAACGAGGGCCTGCAGATCGCATTCCGCTCCGGGGCGGTGATGGGGCTCACCGTCGTGGGGCTCGGCCTGCTCGACATCATGCTCTGGTTCTTCATCCTCTACTGGCTCGTGCCGGGGCTCGGCTTCGCGCCGCTCTCGCTCGAGGAGATCACCGTCACGATGCTCTGCTTCGGCATGGGCGCGAGCACCCAGGCCCTCTTCGCGCGGGTGGGCGGCGGCATCTTCACGAAGGCGGCCGACGTCGGTGCCGACCTCGTCGGCAAGGTGGAGCACAGCATCCCGGAGGACAGCCCGCGCAACCCCGCCACGATCGCCGACAACGTGGGCGACAACGTGGGCGACGTGGCCGGCATGGGCGCCGACCTCTACGAGAGCTACTGCGGCTCGATCCTCGCCACCGCCGCCCTCGGCGTGGCCGCCTTCCCCGGCCAGCCGGCCATGCAGTTGGCCGCCCTCTTCCTGCCGATGGCGATCGCCAGCGTCGGCACGCTGCTCTCGATCTGGGGCATGTTCCAGGTGCGCACCGGCGAAGACTCCTCGCAGCGGTCGCTGCTCGCCGCCCTCGCCAAGGGGATCAACTTCTCCACGGGGGCGATCGTCGCCGCCACGTTCGTGGTCTCGTTCCTGATCCTCGACGGGTTCGGCTTCTCGCACCTGTACCTTTCGCTCGGCGTGGCCACGAGCGTGGTCGTGGGGCTCCTGGCCGGCTGGCTGATCGGCAAGTGGACGGAGTACGCCACGAGCAACGAATACACGCCGACGAAGGAACTCGCCGATCAGGCCCTCACCGGCCCGGCCACGATCATCATCGGCGGTGTCGCCGAGGGGATGCTCTCCACGTGGGCGCCGGTGCTGATCACGGGCGCGGCCACGCTGCTCTCCTTCGGGTTCGCCAACGGCTTCGACTTCAAGGATCCCAACGCCTTCGCGCTCGGCCTCTACGGCGTGGGCATCGCCGCCGTCGGCATGCTCTCCACGCTCGGCATCACGCTCGCCACCGACGCGTACGGCCCGATCGCCGACAACGCCGGCGGCAACGCGCAGATGGCCGGCCGCCCCGACTTCGTCCGCGAGCGCACCGACGCCCTCGACGCCCTCGGCAACACGACGGCCGCCACCGGCAAGGGGTTCGCGATCGGCTCGGCCGCCCTCACGGCGCTCGCGCTCCTGGCGGCCTACGTCGAGGAGGTGCGGATCGGCTTCGACCGCTGGGGCCGTTCCGCCGTGGTGGCCGACGCCTCCGGCAAGCAGCAGGCGGTGGCCGGCGGCAAGGCCGCCGACGTCGCCGCCGGCGACTGGGTGAAACTCGCGGACCGGCTCGTGGTCAAGGTGGGAGACTCGCCGGCGACGGGCGGCGTGTGGATGCTGCTCGACGCCGGCGCGTTCCCGGGCGTCGGGAAGCTGCCGGTGGGCGGCCTCGTGGAGGGTATTGCGCCGTCCGCCGCCGTGGACCTCGAGAAGGCCGGCCGGATCGTCGCCGTGAAGCAGGCCCGGATGGCCGACTTCATGCGGTATTACGACGTCACGCTCATGAACCCGAAGGTGCTCGTGGGCATGTTCGTGGGCGCGATGAGCGTGTTCGTGTTCTGCGCCCTGACGATGAAGGCGGTCGGGCGGGCCGCGAAGGGCATGGTCGAGGAGGTCCGCCGCCAGTTCCGCGCGAACCCCGCGATCATGGACGAGAACAACCCCCAGAAGCCCGACTACGAGACCCCGGTGGCGATCAGCACGAAGGCCGCGCAGCAGGAGATGGTGCTCCCGTCGGTGCTCGCGCTCGTCGTGCCGCTGGCCGTCGGCCTCCTGCTCGGGGTCTCCGGCGTGCTCGGCCTGCTGGTGGGCGGCCTCACGACGGGCTTCTGCGTGGCCGTGTTCATGGCCAACGCCGGCGGCGCCTGGGACAACGCCAAGAAGCACATCGAAGGCGGCGTGCACGGCGGCAAGGGGAGCGACGCCCACAAGGCGGCGGTCGTCGGCGACACGGTGGGCGACCCCTTCAAGGACACGAGCGGCCCGAGCCTCAACATCCTCGTGAAGCTCATGAGCATGGTGAGCGTGGTGCTCGCCGGCCTCGTCGTCCGCTACTCGCTCGAGGCGCTCGGCATCTTTTAAGCCGTAGGACAGGCTTCAGCCTGTCACTCCAAAGGCTTCAGCCTGTCACTCCAAAGGCTTCAGCC
>Ga0214923_10006138_pt1 | contig 13627 bp, 15 predicted proteins | sample LL1510_MetaG_FD_177993 | JGI IMG/M metagenome (GOLD analysis project Ga0214923, IMG submission 177993) | Freshwater microbial communities from Lake Lanier, Atlanta, Georgia, United States - LL-1510 | ecosystem: Environmental > Aquatic > Freshwater > Lake | place: USA: Georgia | collected... | reverse complement strand
TCCAGCATGTGAGAAACAAACGCGTAGTTTGGGCAAACGCTCTAATACACCACCAAAAATCAAAGAACAAGCTGCACGAGAAGTTTCTGCGGGCATTCCTACGAGCCAAGGCAACCAATATTTCTTCATGCTGTCGAAGCCCATCATTTGCCATGGGTGAATCATTACTGCCATTCCTAAACGTTCGCATGCTTCAAAAATCGGAAAGAATTTTTCTTCGCTCAAGTTTTCGTCATTAATATTGGAGCCAATTTGCACACCCATATGACCAATCGATTTTGCGCGCTCTAATTCGCGTATGGCAGCTTCTGTCTCTTGCATTGGAATGGTAGCCAAGCCAATATAATTTTTAGGATAACGTGAAACTAAGTCCGCAATATGGTCATTCAAAAAGCGAGATAATTCCACGCAATCTGCCGTTTTTGCCCAATAGGAGAACATAACTGGGATTGTGCAAACAACTTGAATTTGGGTATTGAATGACTTGTATTCTTCAATCCTTAATGTTTCGTTCCAACAATTTTCTTCAACGCGTCTAAAAAACTGACCACCTTGCATCATGTCTGCTGTTTTATCTTCATTTGGAACAAGGTGAATGAATTTCCCATAACCAAATTTCTTGGTCCAATTTGGCATTGTGGCAGGCAAAATATGCGTGTGCATGTCAATTTTAAGCATAGTCAAGGGTTGAAATTCTCACGAAGATAAAAGTTAATTGTCAATTTTTAAGTCGGAATCAGACAAATGGGAAAATAAAATTATTGTTAAAATGCTTTGGATTCAATAAAAGCATGTATTTTTGCCAAATAATTTAACTAAATGGTTAAACTTTGAAGTTAAAAGATACAAATACAGAAGAAAAAATAATGGAGGCAGCTAAAAATGTCTTTATGAAATATGGTTTGTATGGAGCTAGAATGCAAGATATAGCGGACACTGCTGGTATGAACAAGGCGCTACTTCATTATTATTTTCGAAATAAAGAAAAATTATTTGACCAAGTTTTTGATAATGCGCTTTCAAAATATTTTGACCAGATGGATATTATTTTGGATGAAAGTTTGTCGGTACGAGAGCGTATTTTGATTTATGTGGATCGAATAATTGATTTTTTAGGGGAATATCCTCAAATGTCTATGTTCATTATTAAAGAAATCAGCATAAATCACGAGCTATTTTCTGAGAAAGTGATGAAAATCAAGAAAAACAAAACGAAACATAAGCCGATTTTAATTGTCTTAGAAGAAGCAAAACAAAAAGGTGAAATTCCACCTATCGATTCTGTGCTGTTTTTTATGCATCTGCATTCACTGTGTGCTTATCCTTTTTTGGCATCACCAATTTTTAAAGTTATCCAAGAAAAAAGTAAAATGAATTGGAAAGATCCTAAAAATGAAAAATTAAAAGAATCTGTTAAAGATTTTGTGAATTATAAACTTAAACTAAAAGAATGAAACAAATTGTAGGAATTACAGCTATTTTTCTTGGTATGCAAGGATTTTGGGCACAACAAAATGTCCGCTTAGATTCTTGTATATCTTGGACGAAACGCAATTATCCTTTGTTAAAACAAAATGGTTTGTTAGAACAAATGTCAGACGTAAATATACGTGCTATCAATGAAAATTGGCTTCCAAAAATATCACTTGCTGGTCAAGCTGTTTATAATACAGAGGTAATTAAGTTATCATTACCAGGTGTGCCTGCTATACCACATGATACTTATTTGACCTCGTTAGGAATAGAACAATTAATTTTTGATGGAGGTCAAACTCGTCAACAAAAAAGCATTGATCGTGTTTCAACGGATTTGGACAATCAGCGAAATGAAGTTGAATTATACAAATTAGTAGATCGTGTGAATCAAATTTATGTAGGTGTTTTATTAGCGCAGGAAAATCTTAAAATGCTTGATCTTTTTAAATCAAATTTAGAAAATCGAAGAAAAAATATGCAAGCAGCTGTGAACAATGGATTGGTTTTAGCAAGTAGCTTAGATGAACTGGATGTTGAAGTTTTGAAAACAGACCAAAGCCGTTATGAAAGCCATGAAAATTTAATTTCTCTTTTAAAAACCTTATCCATTTTGACACATCAAGAACTAAATGAATTTATGGCTTTTGACGTAGAACCTATCGGAGGAATGATGCCAGTAAAAGAATCTATTGCAAGACCTGAATTAAAAATGCTTTCTTTACAAGAACAGTTAGTGGACGAACGATATAAATTAACCACTAAAATGGCTTTGCCTCGAATTTTTGTTTCCATGGCGGGAAATTATGGGCGACCAGGTCCTAATTTTATTAACCAAGACTTACGCTTTTTTGGTAATGTAACTTTAGGTTTTAAGTGGAATATGAGTTCTTTGTATGGCTTGCGTCGAGAAAGAGAAAAAATGGAGTTAAATAAGGAAATGGTTGATGTTCAAAGGGAAACTTTTTTACTTTCATTAGAAACTTCTTTGGTAGGTCAACGTGCTCAAATAAACACTTTGCAAACGTTAATTGATAAAGATAAAACCATCATCGACAAACGATCATCAATTGTATCCGTTGCTGCTTCGCAATTAGATAATGGGAAAATTACAGTTACAAATTACCTTTTACAGTTGAACGAAGAAATGGCGGCAAAGCTGAATAAAAAAATACATGAAATCAAATTAATGAATGCGATTTCAAATTATAATACAACAATTGGATTGACGAATTTTTAAAATGATAAAACAAAATGGAAACACAAAAGAAAAACAACAAGAAAAAACTAGTAATTTTTGCTATAATAGCCTTAGTAATAGCAGGAACAGGAGGTTATTTTTTCTTAGCAGGGGCTAATGTTGAAAGCACTGATAATGCGCAAATTGATGCAGATATAGTGCCGATTCGTTCAAGTGTGTCTGGTTACGTGAAAGAAATTTATTTTCAAGATAATCAAGAAGTTAAAAAAGGTGATTTGCTAATAACGATTGACGACAAAGAATTAAGAGCTAAAGTTGCGCAATCCCAAGCTGCTTTAGAAAATGCAAAAGCAAATTTGTTAGCTGTAAAGGATAATGCGAGTGCAGGTAACTTAAATGCCGATGCTGCTGTTTTGAGTTCGGTTACAACAGAACAAAATATTTCTGTTTCGAAAGCAAGATTGAACAAAGTAAAAGAAGATTTTCGTCGCATTAAAAATATGTTCAACGATAAAGCAGCAACACAAGCTGAATTGGATGCAATTAAGGCTGAATTAGATGTTGCAGAAGCACAATATAATGCAGCAATGAGTCAATATAAAGCTTCTTCAGCGCAATCGGAAGGTGTGCGTTCCCAAGCGGATGGACAAAAAGCAATGATTGCTATAGCAGAAGCTTTGGTTCGTCAACGCGAAGCTGAACTTGTTTTGGCGGAGACACAATTAGAATACGCAACGATTGAGGCTCCTTGTGACGGAATTGTTTCTAAAAGAAGTGTGGAAATCGGTCAGTTTATTACAGCAGGTTCACCATTATGTTCAACAATCGATAATTTACATTTGTGGGTAACAGCCAATTTCAAAGAAACGCAAATTTCAAAACTTAGACCAGGCCAATCGGTTGACATTGAAATAGACGCTTATCCAGACATGAAATTACATGGAAAAGTAGGATCATTTATAGGAGCAACAGGTGCAAAGTTTTCATTATTACCCCCAGACAATGCAACTGGGAATTTTGTTAAAATCGTTCAACGTGTTCCTGTACGAATTTCTATAGATAAGCTATCTAAAAAAGAAATTCAACTACTTTATCCGGGTTTGAGTGTTTTTGTTTCTGTTAAAACGAAATAATAAAAAAGTATGCAAACACCAGTAACAGCTATAAAATACCCAGAAGGCGCCGAAAGATGGATTTTGGTGGTGACGGCTATTAGTTGTGCACTTCTGGAATTAATTGACGCTACAATTGTTAATGTTTCATTGCGGGAAATCAGCGGAAGTATTGGAGCTACGACTACCGAAATTGCTTGGGTGGTTACTTCTTACGCGATTTCAAATGTGATTATCATTCCGTTGACAAGTATGCTATCTGACTTTTTTGGACGACGCGTATATTTTACTGCATCAGTTATCATTTTTACATTTTCGTCATTGATGTGCGGTATGTCTACAAGTCTTTGGATGCTTGTTTTTTGGAGATTTGTTCAAGGGTTGGGTGGAGGAGGACTATTGTCCACAGCTCAAACGATTATTATTGGGGCATTTCCGCCAGAAAAATTAAGTTCGGCTAATGCAATTTTCGGAATGGGAATGATTTTGGGACCAACCTTCGGTCCAACGTTAGGAGGATTAATTACAGATAATTTTTCGTGGCATTGGATATTTTTTGTTAATATACCCATTGGAATCACTGCGACTATATTATCATGGACATACGTTAAAGATAGAATTGGTGCTATAAAACCAAAGATTGATTATTGGGGAATCTTGTTTCTAATTATTGCTGTAGGAAGCATTCAATTTGTATTAGAAGAAGGAACGTCAAAAGACTGGTTTGAAAGTGTAGAAATAACAATTTGCAGTATTGTCGCTTTTTTAGGTTTAGTAGCCTTTATCATTCGAGAATTATCTATTGATTATCCAGCAGTTAATATTCGCCTTTATGCTAACTACAACTTGGCAATGGGAAGCGTAATGAACTTCATGTTAGGATTAATGTTGTTTGGTACAGTATTTATCTTTCCATTGTTTGTTCAAATTTCTTTAGGATGGACGGCCACAAAAACAGGTTTTTTTATGATACCAGGTGCAATATTCACCGCTTTTTCTATGCCCGCCGTTGGAGCAATGTTAAGCAAAGGAGTAAATCCAAAGCGAATAATCATTATTGGTGTTTTAATGACATTTACTTTTTTAATGATTTTAGCCTTTTCTTCGCCCGATTCGACTGAATGGAATTTTTATTTTCCTTTTGTCCTAAGGGGTGTTGGCTTAGCATTTATGATGTCTCCTATTTTATCATTGGCTGTTTCTGGTTTGCAAGGGAAAGACATGGCACAAGCAGTTGGTTTAGCTAATATGATTCGTCAATTAGGTGGTTCAGTTGGTGTAGCGTTAATCAATTTGTTTTTAACCCAAAAAAATGCAGAAGTTAGAGGTAATATGATTTCGTATGTTTCAAATTACAACCAAGTGGCACAAGATAGAATAAGTGCATTAACACAAAATTATGCATCAAAGGGTTATCCACTACAAGATGCAGAAAGCCTTGCAAATAAAGGGTTAGAAGGAATGGTGTTCAAACAACAAGCACTTGTGAGTTACGACCAGGGATTTTTTATGGTAGGTCTTTTGATTCTTATTTGTATTCCAGTTGTTTTATTAATTAGATACAAAAAAGGAGGATCCGCACCTGTTGCAGATTCACATTAAGAAAAAATTATGCGATTGCTCGATTTAAAAGCGTAACCATTGCAAGACTTACAATGAATAATTGAGTGGCAGTTTCTTCATCAAAAGTACTGCCATCTTCATCATCTGTTGATACTTCCATTGCCATAAATTGAGCAAGATTAGGTTGGTCACAAAATGATTCTAAGGCTTCTTCGTTTTCATCTTCAAAATATTGATCTAGCATGTCGAAGTAAGGCTCTTGCATCTCATCAATATCTGTTTCTTGAACTTCACGCGTTTCAACTTTTTCTTGATTAAAGCTTTCCATGATTAAACAGAAATAATAAATCAATAATCCTTCTAATTCATCATTATCGTATTCAACCGATGCAGAAAGAACATAGTCCAATAAAATAGGTTGTTGTTCTGCATATTTTTCAGTTAATGCTTCTAGTTGATCATCGTCTAGATTGTCAACGATGTGGATTGCTTTTTCAATGGAAGCTAGTGTAATGTGTTTCATTTAATAAATTTTACACAAAGGTAGTGAGCAAGTTTGGATAATCTTCATGTATCTTTGGTTACATTCATTTAAATTAGCAAACTATACTTTTGTATCAAATAATCGAAACATGAACAAACAAACATTAATAACTGTCGGCGGTAATGTACTAGGTGCAGCAAGTGGATTTGTTTATTATAAACTTTTTCCATGTGAAGGAGGTTGTACTATCACTTCAAGTCCATACATTACAATGTTAATAGGTGCATTTATTGGTGGGTTTGTTACACAATTAGTTTATCAAATTGTTTATAACTCTAAATCTTAAGTTATGTCAAAAATTGGAACAATTATCGATGTCAGAACACGTGCAGAGTATAGTGGAGGGCATGTTCAAGGATCTATTAACATTCCATTGCAAGAAATTACGCAACACATCGATGAAATTCGTGCGATGGAACAACCAATCGTTTTTTGTTGTGCTAGTGGTGGTAGAAGTGGTCAAGCAACACATTATTTTCAGTCTATTGGTGTAGACTGTGAAAACGGAGGATCATGGTTAGATGTTAATTTTCTCGTAAATCAGTAGTATGTCATTTTTATCAAGCATTTTCGGTAAAAGCGTTGATTACAAGCAACTTGTAAAAGATGGCGCCATTATTTTAGATGTTCGTACACCAGCTGAATACAAAGGTGGACATATCAAAGGAAGTATGAATATTCCTTTACAAGAATTGCAGGCAAGTATGATAAAGTTACCAAAAGGTAAATCAATCATCGCTTGTTGTGCATCAGGAATGAGAAGTTCATCTGCTAAAGGTATCCTAAAATCTGCTGGATTTGATGCACATAATGGAGGTGGATGGATGAGTTTACAAGGAAAGTTGTAAAAGAAATAAAAAATGACTAAATTTGTCATGATATAAAATGACAAATGAAAAATTTACTACGTGAAACCCGATTATCAAAAGGATTAAAAACTCGGGAAATAGCACAAAAATTGGGCGTTGACCAAGCTCTCGTAAGTAAATTCGAGAACGGTCAACGATTACCAACAAGGAAACAAATACAAGATTTGATTTCCATTCTTTCACTCAATGAAGCTGAAACAATGTCACTGTGGTTGAAAGAAAAAGTCATGCAAGAAATTGGTGGCGATTATGCTTACATTCCTCAAATAGTCAGTTTAGTTGCTGAGGATTACGCCCGTTATTATATTAATCCTAAAATCGAGATTTCAGCGGATTTAAATGCAATACTTAATAAAATTGATGCGTATAAAGCTGAATTAGATGCTAAAAGAGTGTCTGATAGTTTTCGCATTGCTCAAGCTTTAGAAACGGAATACACATTTGAAAGTAATCGAATTGAAGGCAACACATTGACACTTCGTGAGACTGATTTAGTTATCAACGAAGGATTGACAATTGCAGGTAAATCAATGCGTGAACATTTAGAAGCATTGAATCACCATGAAGCAATTGTGTATGTAAAGGAATTAGCGCAAAATCGTACTCAGATTAATGAACGAGAAATTTTGACGATACATAATTTGATTTTGCGTGGAATATACCCTGAAGATGCTGGAAAATACCGTAAAGTACAAGTAATGATTTCTGGAAGTCAGCATCAACCACCATCACCTTTTCGCGTAAAAGAAGAAATGGAACAATTTATGAGTTGGTTTAGCTCTCACAAACTTTCATTACATCCAGTATTATTGGCTGCAGAAGTGCATGAACGCTTGGTGACTATTCACCCATTTGTCGATGGAAATGGAAGGACATCACGTTTGATGATGAACTTAATTTTATTGCAAAACGGTTATGTCATTGCTAATCTTAAGGGAGATAACGCTTCAAGAATGAGCTATTATAAAGCTTTGGAAGATGCACAAACAAAGCAATCCAAAGTAGCATTTTACTTACTCGTGTCACAAACAGAATTGGATTGTCTACAACGATATATTCAAATATTAGGATAAATGCCCATCCTAAAGGGGAATTCGTTCTCCTTTTTTATTCAATTATAATTTCATCAATAAAGACCCAAGGTGTATGACCAGCACCTGGAAGATTTTCTGGGATTTTTCTGTTATTATCGATTTTGAAAAGAATATGTGACACTTTTTTATTTCCAAAAGGGGAGGAGAATTTTACTATTTCCTGATTTTTAAATCCGCCTGAACATCCAATTCCACAGCCATTGTTAGAATCACGCGATTCAATTGCCATCGAACATGGAACATGAATCCAAGACCCATCGTCTTGTAAGAATGAAATTTCCAATGTCTTAACCCTGATTTTTTTGGGTAATTCCAATTCAAAAATAATTTGGGTTGTGTCAAATCCAATCCATTCATGACCTTTCCAAGGTTTTACACCAAATTGCCCGTCTACTAAAATGACATTGTCGGCGTTGTAATAGGGACTTGGATGTGAGATAAATTTGATTTTTGCACCTAAAGCCTTGTTTTGAATAACATTAATGGCATCACTGTTTTTTGAATTAAATTGAATTGTAGTTATTTTTTTACCCTTTTTGCTTCTTAGAATTTCTTTGGATTCAATCAATTCAATTGTGTTGTTATGTTTGCTAAAAAGCTCAAAAACAATTCCTTTTTCGCTTCTTTCTGTTTTTAAAGTAGTTTTCAAACTGGTCGTTGAAAAATTGACTTTTAATTTCTTTAATAACGGGAAATGATAGCTTGTTAATTGCTGGAAAAACATATCATAACTCGGTTTTTCATTACACCAAAGCGCTTCACTTAATGCAATTGCGCGAGGATATGCCATGTATTCAAGTTTTTTAAAATCACCGATATATTCAGTCCAAAGATTGGCTTGTCCACCCAATACATAACTTGCTTCACTTGTTGACATGTCTTTTGAAATTGGCGAAAAGTCAAACACTTTTTCAAGCGGTAAATAACCTCCAATAGCAAGTGGCTCTTCTTTACCACGTCCTTGATAATGATCGAAATAGCAATGTGAACCTGGCGACATAACCACATAATGTCCTTGTTTAGCCGCTTCTTTCCCGCCTTCAAATCCTCTCCATGACATCACAACTGCATTTGGAGATAATCCTCCTTCCAAAATTTCATCCCAACCCATCAAGGTTTTGCCACGAGAAACAAGGAATTCATCCATGCGTTTGATGAAATAACTTTGAAGTTGATTCGCATCTTTCAGATTATTTTCTTTCATTACCATTTGACATTTTTCACATTGATTCCATCTTGATTTTGGAGCTTCATCGCCACCAATATGAATGTATTTTCCTGGAAATAATTCTACTACTTCACTTAAAACATTTTGTAAAAAAGTAATACTTTCATCGTTGGAGCAAAATATATCGTCAAATACACCCCAAAGTCCTTCAACACCTTGCTGTTTGCCAGTGCAAGACAATTCAGGATAAGCTGCTAATGCCGCCCTCGCATGACCAGGCATTTCGATTTCCGGGACTATTGCAATGTATCGATTGGCAGCATATTGCACGATGTCGCGAATTTGCTCTTGTGTATAAAATCCACCGTATTTTTTTTTCTCATACGTTCTAGGATAAGTTGAGTAATGATTCTCAACGGTGCTATCTCTCCATGCACCTATTTCTGTTAATTTAGGGTATTTCTTGATTTCAATCCGCCAACCTTGATCATCCGTTAAATGCCAATGAAAAATATTGAATTTGTACAAAGCCATTAAATCAATGTATTTTTTTACTTCGTCTACCGTGAAAAAATGCCTTGCTACATCTAAATGCATTCCTCTCCATTGGTATTTTGGAAAATCTTTTACAAAACCTTGTTGAATGTACAAATTTGTGTTCTCTTGCTGAATCATTTGCATCAACGATTGCAGCGCATAAAAACAAGATCTTTCTGAACAAAAAGAAATTGTCACTTTATCGGTAACGTTGATAGTATATGAATCTTCTGGGACATTACATAATCTATTGAAATGGATAAAAGCATCATCTTTACTTGGAATGAACAATATTCCATGATATAATTTTCCAAAGAAATTGAATTGTTCAAACAAGTTTGCATTCAGTTTGGAAGTATCAATTTTTATAACCCAATCCACATTTGTTTTTACCGGTGCCGCATTTATTTCAGATTTTATGGAGAGTGGAACATATGTAACGGGAGTAGGTAAAATGGGGCAGATTATCTGTGCGTTAATTATTAAAAATGAAAAACAAACAAATAATGATACTATGAACTTATGCATGGATTAAAATTACTTAAAATTATCTTCAAAGTTAGGTTAGAATAATTTAGTAGTATGCATGAATATAGTTCCATTATTCATGCTATAGAATAAATTTTGATTTTTGTACTCATTTTAGTTTCAGAAATATTAAAACCTCTATCTTCGTACATGCAGGAAATTGAACGAAAATTTTTAGTCCACAAAGGGCTGTTACCTGAGCTGAGTGCTTTTCAGTCGTTTGCCATTAAGCAGGCTTATCTTTAGAATAAAAAAACACAATCAGTGCGCATACGTTTGAAAGGTGAAAAAGCGTATTTGACGATTAAATCAGGAGCAAATGCCTTGTCACGATTGGAGTTTGAATACGAAATCCCTGTTCAGGATGCGCAGGAAATGACGTCGAAATTGGATTTAAAGACACTTTCCAAAACGCGTTATTTGATTCCACTAGAAGGGTTTACGTGGGAATTGGATGTTTTTCATGGCGCATTGGACGGTTTGATAGTAGCAGAAATTGAACTTCAATCTGAAAACGAGGTTTTTACCTTTCCGAATTGGGTAGGAAAGGAGGTCACCCACGATGCTTCGTATCTCAATGCGAACCTGATTAAACGTTTGTAGCTGAGCGTTAAATTTTCTCTGCGATTAAATCGGTTTTCAGCAAATCATATACAAACGTTCCAAATTCCATGTCGAAATACAGCAAAAAATCCTCGTGGTTGCTGAGTATCGGCCAAAGGGTTTCGTCATCACAAACGGTAAGGCACTCTTGGTAAAAAATTTTCTTGTAGTATTTTTTAATCATATCTTCTTCCTCCCAAAAATCTTCTTCGACGAGGTAAAGGGTTGCTTCGGGCATAGATGTGAAAAAGGGCGTTTCATTTGCATTGGCCAAAGCCCAATCCATCCATAAATGAGTAGGTCTAACGTGTGCAAAGCCTCGGTTTAATAGCTTCATTCTGTGAAATTTTTAAGTTGAACTTGATGGTCTTTGTATTCCAACCAAATGTTTTTTTTGGTTTTATTTTGAGCAATAATGAATAAAAAGCGCTCTTTGGGATAATTAAAACGCACGAATTGAATCCATTTCAGGACATCCATTTTTTTGTTGGAAGTGATTTCCAGAATTTGCTTATCAGTAACGAAAACTAACGTCGGCGCACTAAATAGTTTTGAAGTGCCGCCAATTTTGGTGTGTTTTTCTTCGTCTAACCAATTGAAAAAAGCATTTTTTACTTTATTAGAATCCATGAAATACCAAACATGTTGGGTGTAATAATTCGTTGTGTCTTTTTCCGTTAGACGTAAAAATGAACTGTTCTCTGTAAATCGATCCAAGAACGCTTGTTTTTCGTCAAGAATGAATGCTAATTTTTGAATATCTAAACCTACCGAATCTTGCAGGTACATCTCGACTTTCGCTTGCAAGGTGTCATCTACTTTCGTTGATTGCTTCTTTTTTCGCTGCTCACCTGCATGGTCGCGAATGGTTTCGAGATTTTCAATTTTCTCCTTTTTCTCCTCGCAAGCAACTAGCCCAAAGAAAAGGAAAAGAAAGTAAATGCCTGATTGAAAAGTCTGTTTGCGTAAAAAAGCGTCGTAGCTTGAACTCATGAAAATTTTCAATTTTATCGTCAAAATTAAGCACTATTAAGAATTTCCGTTTCAGCACCAAACTATTTTTGAGTAGATTTGCACAAAATTTAACGTATGAAAAAGTTGATGTTTTTATTCGTAGTGGCGCTTTCGCTTACTTCTTGTGGTGTTAAGGTTCCTTATACTCCTCAAATTCGGGATGAATTTGGCTTGGATTCGGATGAAAAAATGAGAAAAGTACAATTTTTCACCTCTCATACGATTATTTTAAATCAAGACATGAAGGCCGATAGTGAAAATTCAACTCAAAATGGTACTTTGGTTTCTAGTTCAAGCAGTAAGAAAGAATCCATTATTATTCCAGCAGGCACAAAATGTGTTTTTGATGAGTTTGGTCCGCAAGGTCAATTGCGTGTTCGTTTTGAATTGGGTGAAAATCGAATTTTAAGTTTTGGTACAAAAGCAGAAGGTTCGACAACCAACAAACGCTACTATTTTGAAGCAGATTGGAACGCACAAGGTGGTGCAAAAATCAATTACAGTGATAAAGTCTATAAAGTTGATTTATTGCGTGGAAGCCCACGTTCAGCGCATTTACTAGTGGTGAAAAAGCGACTTGAAAAAACCAAAAGAAAAGAGCGTGTGTTAAAAGGAATGAAAGTTTAATCAGCCAACAAACACAACTATTTTATGGAAACGCTAACAGAAAGACACATCGACTTTAATAGAGAAGGTTTCGGTGACGAAGAACTATTGACGATTTATAAAAAATTGCTAAAACCTCGAATGATTGAGGAGAAAATGCTGATTTTGTTGCGTCAAGGGAAAATTACAAAATGGTTTTCTGGATGGGGGCAAGAAGGGATTTCAGTGGGCTGCGCCTATGCCATGAACGAAGACGAATATATCCTTCCAATGCATAGGAATTTGGGGATTTTCACAACGCGTGGCATCCCATTATACCGTTTGTTTGCACAGTTTCAAGGAAAGTTATCGGGTTTTACAAAAGGTCGTGATCGCTCGTTCCACTTCGGAACACAAGAATACAAGTTGGTTGGAATGATTTCGCATTTAGGTCCACAATTAGGGATTGCAGATGGAATTGCTTTGGCGAGTAAAATACGAAATGAGGGAAAATCAACGATTGTTTTCACAGGTGATGGTGGAGCCTCTGAGGGTGATTTCCACGAGTCCTTAAATGTAGCTGCTGTTTGGGACTTACCTGTTATTTTTTGTGTAGAAAACAATCAATGGGGTTTATCGACTCCATCAGTAGAACAATTTAGATGTAAGCAATTCATCGACAAAGGAATAGGTTATGGTATGAATGCTTTGCAAGTAGATGGTAACAACATTTTGGAAGTGATTCGTACCGTGCGCAAAATCAATGAAGAAATTCGTCAGGAACCTAAACCATACCTTTTGGAATTGATGACTTTCCGAATGCGTGGTCATGAAGAATCTTCGGGCACAAAATATTACCCGGAAGGCATACAAGACGAATGGTCGAAAAAAGATCCGGTCTCCAACTACGAATTATTCTTAAAAGAAATTGGTTTGCTAACCGACGAATTGGAGCAAGCTATTAAAGCGGAATTTAAAGAAGAAATTCAATCAAGTTTTGAAACTGCTCAAGCAGAAGGACCGATTCCAGTTTCATTGGAAACCGAATTGAAGGATGTGTACGCACCGTTTGAACAAGTCGTAATTGAACCTAAAGGAACAAAAGAAGAAAAAAGATTTATTGATGCGATTCAAGAGGCTATTGACCAATCGATGGAAAAATACCCGGAATTGGTGTTGATGGGACAAGATATTGCTGAATACGGTGGAGCTTTCAAAGTGACGGAAGGTTTGGTGGACAAATACGGAAAAGGTCGTGTGCGCAATACGCCTTTATGTGAGTCTGCCATTGTGGGCGCGGGACTAGGATTGTCCATCTCTGGCATGAAAGCGATGG
>Ga0214923_10006137_pt1 | contig 13628 bp, 13 predicted proteins | sample LL1510_MetaG_FD_177993 | JGI IMG/M metagenome (GOLD analysis project Ga0214923, IMG submission 177993) | Freshwater microbial communities from Lake Lanier, Atlanta, Georgia, United States - LL-1510 | ecosystem: Environmental > Aquatic > Freshwater > Lake | place: USA: Georgia | collected... | reverse complement strand
TTGGTGGGAAGGCCAGCACGCCCGGCTGGGGTTCGGCAACGGCCACCCAGCCAACTGCCGCAGAGATAAGGAGCACCGCGAACAGCACCAAGCTGGCGCTCGCCGCACCGCCAACGGTCATGACGCCTGAGTGGTAGGCCGTGACGGGACCGTCGGTGATTGGCGGAGCCCAGGTGTTGCCCTGGGAGGACGTACCGCCGGCTGCGGCCCACCCCGGTTCACCGGCGTGGCGCTCACGAAGCTTCTCGAATGTGGATTCGTTCAGGACGGGGTTGGACATGCCTTCATAATAAGGAGTCCCACAAGCGAGTGCATGACGATGCCCCGTTCAGTTCGTCACAATGTGACGCCCAGAACGACAACCTTATCGGCGAGAAAACGGTCGTGGCGTACCGTGCTCGAGCATCGAAGAAATTCCCGCAATTACAAGGTTGTGGATTTGGAGTCTGTCGGTATCGTTGAGCGCGCTCGCGCCCCAACCAGGGCGCGAGTGTCATATTCGGTTCGAAACATGGGTGGGGGAAATTACATGGCCAAGGATCGCATCGATCGAGACGAAGAAGATCTCGTACGTCTCTATCTCACCGACATCGGCCAATACGTACTCCTCACCAAAGACGACGAAGTTCGTCTCGCAAAAGAAATCGAAGAAGGCAAAGCTGCAGAGAAGCAGCTCGAGAACTCCGCGCGCATGAGTGCGCAGCGCAAGCGTGAACTTCGCAAGATTGCCCGCGTCGGCACTCGCGCAGAGCGCCAGTTCGTGCAGTCAAACCTGCGACTCGTCGTGTCAATCGCCAAGAAGTACCAGGCTTCAGGCCTTCCGTTGCTCGACCTCATCCAAGAAGGCAACCTCGGCCTCATGCATGCCGTCGAGAAGTTCGACTGGCGCAAAGGTTTCAAGTTCTCCACCTACGCGACGTGGTGGATCCGCCAGGCCATCACGCGCGGCATCGCCAACACGGGTCGCACCATTCGCCTGCCAGTCCACGCCGGTGACACGCTCGCTCGCCTGCAGAAGGCGCGCTCGCGCCTCGAGCTCAAGTTCGGTCGCCCAGCGACACTCGCCGAGCTCGCCGCCGAAGTCGAGATGCCCGAAGACAAAGTCACCGAGGCACTTCGCTTCGCCAACGAGCCGCTCTCACTGAGCGAGCCGCTGCGCGAAGACGGCGATGCCGAACTTGGCGACGTCGTCGAAGATCGTTCGGTTGAATCACCGTTCGAAGTCGCGGCCACTGCCCTCTTGCCAGAAGAAATCAACCGTCTGTTGGCACCTCTCGATCAGCGCGAGCGCGAGATTCTCGCTCTCCGCTTCGGTCTCGACCGCGGCGAACCACGCACGCTCGAAGAAGTCGGCGAGGCGTTCAACCTCACGCGCGAGCGCATTCGCCAGATCGAGGCGCGAGCGATGAGCAAGTTGCGCCACCCGTCGAGCGACACCGGCGCACGCGACCTCCTGTCGGTCTGAGTCGAGGCCACCGTGCTGTGCGCGGTCGGTGACTTGATCGAAGACATCGTCGTGCAGTTGCACGACGACATGCAGCGCGACACGGATACGCCTGCCACGATCACGCGGCGACGCGGCGGCAGTGCGGCGAACGTCGCCTACTTCGCCGCGAAGATTTCGGGTTCGTCGCGCTTCGTCGGATGCGTCGGAAGTGACGCGCTCGGTGATTCCCTCATCAGTGCACTTGCGAGCCACGGTGTCGATGTGCGCGGCGAACGACGCGGCCGCACTGGTTCGATCGTGGTCGTCGCGACACCCGACGGCACTCGCACGATGCTCACCGACCGAGGAAGTGCGACCGAACTAAGCACGTGGCACGACGACTGGCTCGTCGACGTAGACGTCGTTCATGTGCCGCTGTATTCGTTCTCGCACGAGCCGATTGCGCTGGCGTGCCGGCAAGCCGTTTCTGCGGCGCTTGCACAGGGTGTTCTTGTTTCGATCGATCTCTCATCGGTGGCGCTGATTGACCATCTCGGCCACGATGCAGTGCGTCGCCTGTTGCAGACGTCCACGCCACACGTGCTCTTTTGCACCAGGCGCGAAGCCGAGGCGGTCGGCGTGAGTGCACACGACCTCTGCGGGGCGGGCCTTGTCGTGGTGAAAGACGCAGAACACCCCATTCGCATGTTCGACGCAGCAGGCGGTGAGCAGGCCTTCCCCGTGCAGGCAGTCGCACATGTCGTTGATGCCACGGGTGCTGGCGATGCCTTTGCGGCCGGTTTCATGACGCGTTTTTCTCAGAAGCAGCCGATTACCCAGTGCGTCGCAGCGGGTCGCGACCTTGCGGCTCGTGTGGTCACGCTCGCCGGTGCGACGCTGGAGAGCGAATGATTGCCCCGAAGTTGTCCCCTGAGGTTGCGGCGGCGCTCGCCGACGGGAAGGCCGTCGTCGCTCTTGAGTCGACGATATTTTCGAATCTCGGTCTGCCATCTCCGGCCAACGGCGAGGCACTCGAACGTTGCCTCTCTGTCATCCGTTCACGCGGCGCAGTTCCGGCAGTCACGGCGGTGCTCGATGGGGTGCCGCGTGTCGGTCTCGCGCAGTCTGAGCACGAACGTATTCTCAGCAGCGCGCGCAAAGTGGCAGAGCGCGACCTCCCCGTCGCAATCGGCGAACGCTGGTCGTTCGGTGCGACAACGGTGTCGGCTTCGCTTGCACTCGCAGCAGCGGCGGGCATTCGCGTGTTCGCGACGGGCGGTATCGGCGGAGTACACCGCGGCGCAGAGTTGCACGGCGACGTGAGCGCCGACCTGTCAGCACTCGCCCGACATCCGGTTGTCACCGTGTCAGCTGGCGCGAAATCATTTCTCGATCTTCCGCGCACGCTTGAGATGCTCGAGACACTCGGTGTGCCGGTAATCGGTCACCGGTGCAACGAGTTTCCGGCGTTCACTGTGGTGTCGAGCGGTATTCGCCTCCCGCACCGCGTGGACGACCTCGACACGCTTGCGCGCATCGCTTCGGTGCGCCTCAGCATGGGTGGCGGCATGCTCGTGTGCACGCCCGTACCTGCAGCAGAAGCAATCGATGCCGACGTGATGAACGCCGCAATCACACGGGCACTTTCCGAAGCCGAACGCAAGGGCGCGACGGGCCCTGCCGTGACACCGATCGTGCTTGCTGAGATCGCACACGAGACGAGCGGTGAAGCAGTGCGCGCGAATCTCGCCCTAGCGGAGAACAATGCTTCGCTCGCCGCAAATCTCGCGACGCGCTTTAACTGATCCGTCTCGGTTTCGGAAGCCTTCGATCAACGTCTTTTCTGAATTTCTTGTGACGTCCACCTGAACCATTGCGGGCTTCCGCACACGCATTTGGCGTGCACACATCAAACCGAGAAGCCAATCACAGCGGGAGGTTCTCGAATGTTCGCATGTTGGACGGTCAAAGGCGGCAGTGGCAGCACCGTGTTTGCGTCGGCACTCGCACTCACGCTGGCAAAACAGCACGGCAGGGCATGCATCGTTGACTTCGGTGGCGACGTGCCATCGGTGCTCGGAATGGCGGAGCCAGTGAACCGGGGCGTGCGCGACTGGCTGGCATCGACGCATCGCGATCCACGCGACTACGCGGGTCTGCAGTTGCGGGCCACTGCCGAGTTGTGCGTGATTCCTGCCGGCAACGCAGTGGCATTTAGTGAAGATGCGCTGCGCGATCTGATTGACGCGGCAGAGCCCAACACAGTGCTCGACTTTGGCACACTGCAACCGCCGGAGTCGATCAGGGAGGCTGTTCGTGCCGACTGGTTGGTGATACGACCGTGCTACCTGGCGTTGCGTCGTGCTGCGCGGCTGCGTGTGCGCCCAAAGGGCGTTGTGGTCGTGCGCGAGAACGGACGCTCGCTCACCCCGCGGGACATCGAGTCGGTCGTAGGAGCACCCGTGGTCGGGGAGATTTCTGTGTCTGATGGTGTGGCTCGCAGTGTCGACGCAGGTCTCCTTGCGACTCGCTTACCCAAGCAACTCGCTGAAGAACTCGCGGTGCTGCTGTGAGCACGGTGAAGTTGTGAGCGTGGTGCTGCTGTGAGCGTGGTTCCGCTTCTTCGACCGGTGGAGCACGATTGGGCATCGACGTCCTCGCTCGGCAAGTGGTTCTCCGATCCGCTCGTACGCGAGATCATGGTCAACGCCGGTCGAGACATCTGGGTCGAGCGTGAAGGAGGCATCGAACACGTCGGCGTGATGCGCACAGGCGAGCTGTCACGCATTATCGAGAGAATCTTGCTACCGATTGGGCGACGGGTCGACCAGGCATCGCCAGTCGTCGATGCACGTCTGCCGGACGGGTCGCGAGTCTGCATCGTCATACCGCCTGTGGCAGTAGACGGGCCGTGCCTCAGCATTCGCCGGTTTCATGTGCGCGACCTCCCCCTTTCGGCGTTCGGTAACGAAGATGTTGTCGCGCTGCTTGGCGACATTATGCGCCAACGCTGCAACGTGCTCGTCACCGGTGCTGCCTCGAGCGGGAAGACGACATTGCTCAACGCGTTGTGCGCCCACGTGGCCGACGGGGAACGCCTAATCACGGTCGAAGACATCGCTGAACTTCGCCTGCAGACCCGACACGTTCTCCGCTTCGAGGCGCGACCAGCGACGTATGACGGCGCGCTCGAAGTGAGTGTCGCCACATTGCTGCGCAGCGCCCTGCGCATGCGGCCCGATCGGTTCGTGCTCGGCGAGGTTCGCAGCAGCGAGGCCGTCGACATGCTCACCGCAATGAACACCGGCCATCACGGCTCACTTGCGACGTGCCACGCGAACTCCCCCGACGATGCGTTCCGACGCGTCGAATCGATGGTGCTCCAAGCGGCTCCACAGTGGCCACTTGCCGCGGTACGCGAGCACCTGCAGGCGGCAGTCGACGTCATCGTGCACGTCGAGCGCTCCCCCAACGGGCACAGGCGCGTGCGAGAAATTGCCGAAGTGTCGCTGCGACCCGACGTGCTCGGAGCAAAGACCCTCTGGTCAGAAGGTGCGCAGGCTGCCCGACTGTCTCGCGGACGCGCATGAGAACCGGCGCATGAACCGCGTGATACAACTCGCGACTCACGTCCCGGTGTTGCATCGCGCATTGGTGAGACGACGACTTGCATCGATACGGGGGCAGGGTGCGGCCACGACGCGAGGTTTCACACGCCGCGAAACGCCGAATCAATTCACTGCGTTACTCGAACGTTTCACATCCGTGCTCCGGCGAAGGAAGGCGGCCGCGAACCCTGACGAAGTCGTTGCCGCGGCACTCGACCACATGGCTCGCGAACTGCGCCTCGGTTCGTCGCTCCATGCGGCCGTGGTGGCAGCGATTGAGCGGCATCCAACCGATGCACTGAACTGGCTTGGCGAATCTGCGCGGCGCGGTGACACGTTGCACGAAGTAATTCGTAGTCGTCAGTTTGCCGGTCATGGTGGGTCGTTCGCGCTCAGGGCCGTCCAAGCTGCGAGCGGAGGAGGCGACCCGGTCCACGCCGTGGAATCGGCCGCTCGAACGTTGCGTGCGACAGCTGCGGTTGCCGCTGATTCGACTGCCGCAGTGGCACACACACGCGCATCCATCAACGTGCTCACGTGGGTGCCACTTGTCATCGCGTGCTGGATGGCCGCTCGTGACGACTCGATACGCCGGTTCTTCGCATCGCCCCCAGGTGTCGTTTGCCTGGTGCTCGGGCTCGGGCTGAACGTACTGGGTCGCTTGCTCGTGCGTCGGGCGACCCGCAAAGCGGCAACAGTGGCATCGGAGATTCCTGACTTCATCGACCTCTTGTCGATCCACCTTCGAGCCGGCAAACCGCCCGCGGTCGCATTTCGATGTGCGACCGAAGCCTGCACGGGAAAGCTCGCCGAGTCGGCACTTTTGGTAGTGAATTCTCAGGAGAGCGGGCAACGATTCGTCGAAACCCTATCAGAGCATCGTGTCACGTTTCCTCTCGCCGCACAGACACTCATTGACGCCCTCATCGACACCGAACGTGACGGACTGTCGCCGCGAGAACTCTTCGAGCGAATCTCCGCCGAGGCCCATGCCCAGCGTCGACGCGACGCGGAACGCAAGATTCGTGCACTACCCGTACGCCTGACGCTCCCACTCGTCGGTTGCATACTTCCTGCGTACGTGCTGCTCGCCGTCGTGCCACTCCTGGCAGGACAACTCACGTCGGTCGATATCGACCCTCACCCGCTCATGGAAGGAACACCCTGATGAACTCCCGACGCACCCATCGCACCGATCCCGGCCAAGCCACCACTGAGTACGCGCTCGTCTTGATCGGCGCGGCGGTGATCGCACTGCTTGTCGTCGCGTGGGCAACCGACGGCGGCGGTGCCGGACGCATCGGGGAGCTTTTCGAGAACGTGTTGTCGAACGTGATTAGTCGATCGGAGTCCATCGAAGGATGACCCTTCGGCGACACGCCCGCCTTGATCATGGGCAGGCAACCGTCGAGTTTGCGCTCATTCTTCCGCTCTTTACGCTGCTCATCGTCGCGCTCGTAGACGTAAGCGTCATCGTGCGCGACCAGATGTTGGTCGATGTGCTCGCGCGCAACGCTGCTCGACGAGCCAGCACGGCAACGACCGACGAAGAGGCGCACCATCTCGCAGCTGAAAGCCTCAGTGAAGTCAGGCGAAGCGACTTCGACTGGCACATCGATGTCGACGCCTCGGCAGTGACCGTGCACGTCGAACTCACGCCGCGGGCGTCGATCTTGACGTCGTCTGCGAAGTGGCTGGTCGGCGCACGAGTCGTGGTTGGACGTGCCACGTTTGCGACGGAGTACGAGATTGCAGACCACTAGCGTCAGCGACATGACGACACTCGCCACGGTGTGGGTGTTCGGCGACCAGCTGAATCGTGCGATCGGTGCGCTAGCGGAGGCAACGCCACAAACCCACAGGGTGCTCCTCGTCACTGCGACCGACAAGATTCAGTCACGACCCTGGCACCCGGCCCGAGTGTCGCTCATCACCCGTGCAATCGAAGCGTTTGCCGACGACCTGCGACGTGAGGGCTTCGACGTCGATCACCGCCATGCATCATCAATGCGGGCCGGCTACGAAGAGCATTGCGCAAAGTATTCACCGAACCAAGTACTCGTCACCGAGCCAAACTCGGTCGCCGCACGCGCATTGATAAGTGACCTTCGTTGCGAAGCGGTGAAGAGCAACCAGTTTTTGTGCCACCCGAGCGAGTTCGACGAATGGGCCGGCAATCGAAAGTCGTTCAAGATGGAAGATTTCTACCGTTGGCAACGTCGTCGCACTGGTTACCTGATGGACGGCGAATCACCTGCAGGCGGTGAATGGAACTTTGACGAACAGAATCGCGAACGTCCACCCAAAGACGGTCACGACCGCTGGCCCGTACCAGTCGACGTGTGGGCGACCACGCGCGAGGGCGCGCTGGAACGCCTCGACTTCTTCGTTACCAAGGTGCTGCCAATGTTCGGCCCGCATGAAGACGCGATGCTGGCCGACAACTGGCATCTCGCGCACTCGGTGCTCTCGCCGTATCTGAACCTGGGATTGTTGCTACCGGGCGAAGTATGCGACCGCGTCGAAGAAGAGTTTCGAGAGGGCAGGGTGCCGATCAACTCCGCCGAAGGATTCATCCGACAGGTCATCGGGTGGCGCGAATATGTGTGGAACCTCTACTGGCGATGGATGCCCGAGTACGCGTCGATGAATGCGCTCAGTGCTGACATGGACCTGCCGCCCGTCTTCACCGGGCAGGCAAGCACGGAAATGCGCTGCGTCGGCAGCATCTTGCGTGACGTACAGGGGCGCGGATGGGTACACCACATTCCGCGACTGATGGTGCTCGGCAATCTGGCACTCATCGCCGGCATCAACCCGCAGCAGTTCACTCGATGGATGTGGGATTCGTTCGTCGACGCAGCCGAATGGGTGATGGTGCCGAACGTCGTTGGCATGTCGTTGCACGCTGACGGCGGAATGATGGCGTCAAAGCCTTACGCCGCTGGCGGTGCTTACATCGACCGCATGAGCGATTACTGCGGAGAGTGCACCTTCGATCGCACCAAGCGAGTTGGTGACGATGCGTGCCCGTTCACAACGCTCTATTGGGACTTCATGCTTCGTCACGCCGAACGTTTCAAGCGCAACCCGCGCATGGCCACGCAGGTACGAGCAGCACAAAAGCTCGGTGACGCCGAGGGGGTGCGCCACCGAGCTCGAGAAGTGCTTATTCGTCTTCGTGCTGGTCGCCTGTAGGCAACTTGCCATTCACCATGTCGGTGATTCGCACGCGTGCCTCGGCAACGAGTGCATCGACGACTTTCTGAATGCTGACGCCTTTCTCTTTCGCGAGATCAGCAATCGACTTGCCCGACTCAAGACCAGCGCGAATCTCTTCTCTGGTCATGCCGAGCGTGTCTTCCAGCACGGTGCTGTCGCGAAGACCCGGAAGTCCATGGCCTCGTGGGCCGTGGTCGTCACCGTCACCAGGGCCGTGATCGTCGCCTTTGCCGAATCCTCGACCTCCGTCGCGGCCAAAACCACGGCCCATCGCGGGCACGTCGGAGTTCACCAGGGTGGTGACTCGCGCGCTGAGGTTTGCCAGGATGGCATCGGCGCGCGCCTGCGTGAGGTCGCCGTCGGCCACTCTTTCTTTCAGTTCAGTCGTCTCGGCGGCGACGATTGCGTCGATCACTTTCTTCACCGCCACACCTTTCGTGGCGGCGATGTCGGCGAGTGATGTGCCAGGGACGAGAGCGTCACGTAGTGCCGACTCGGTCATACCTAGCGCCGTTGCGGCGGCATCAAGATGGCCTCCACCACCTTTGTCATGGGCGGGTGCTGCCGCCACCGTCGACGTTGACTCGACTCTGTTAGTACGCGCAGACGCAACACCTGTAACGGCGACACCGAGTGCCGTGAGCACTCCTGTCGCGATGAGCACTCTTGCCTTCTTGCTGAACATGTCGTCTCCTTTGGGGGTCACCCACCGTGCGGTGGACGGCTTCTACTATGACGCACCGACGTAAGGCGACGGTAAGAAAACGCCAGTTTCGATACAAAAAGTTGGTAAGAAACGAGGATTCGCCAATTGCCACGATGGTGCGTCGGTACGGTTCTCAGGGTGAAATCTCACGGTTCACGGGTGCTCGTTGCCGAAGACGACGCGGCCGTGCGCAACGCGGTAGTTCGCGTGCTGGAGTTGGACGGTCACCGTGTGCAATCAGCAAAGGACGGTCGCATCGCCCTCGATGCAATCATCGACGACACACCCGATGCAGTGGTCATGGACGTCATGATGCCTTTCGTTGACGGCCTCACGGTCTGTCGAGAGGTTCGCAATCGAGGCAACCGGGTGCCAATCTTGTTGCTGACGGCACGGGTCGAAGTCGACGACCGTGTCGCGGGTCTCGACGCAGGTGCCGACGACTACCTGACCAAACCGTTCGCGGTGGCCGAACTTTCGGCGCGCGTGCGAGCGTTGTTGCGGCGCAATTCGAGCCCGGAGACCCACTCAAAGCTCGCGGTCGGTTCATTGAACATCGACCGAGATACCCGCAGCGTCACACGTAACGGTCGCCGCATCGAACTGACGAAGACCGAGTTCAACTTGCTCGAACTGCTCGCAGAACAGTCGGGGCTCGTTGTTACTCGGGAATACATCTACGACAACGTGTGGGGTTACAACTTCGAGACGAACTCGAAGTCGCTCGACGTCTACATCGGCTATCTGCGCCGCAAACTCAATGCGCCCGACGAGGTCGACCCGATCCGCACCGTGCGTGGCGTGGGCTACAGCCTGGAGAGTGTGTGAGCTTTCGTACTCGTCTGTCGTTGCTGATGAGCACGCTTGTCTTGGTGCTGGTGCTGCTCACTTCGGGCCTCATCTACCGTGCCGTCGACCGAAGTCTCAATGATCAGGTCGACGAATTCCTGCTCGATCGAGTGTCGAGCATTGCCGCCCGACTCGAAGACTCGCCGCGCGGCTTGTTCGATACACCAGGTCGGCGATTCCGCAACCCGCTCGGCGACGTGCTCATCGATGCACGGTTCGACGTTTCGAGCCAGGTCATCACCTCCACGGGTGAGGTGGTCTTCGCCATCGGACAAGACGACCTTCCGATATCAAAGTCGGATATCGCAGTTGCAACAGGTGAGTCACCAAAGTTCCACGACGTCAGGGTCGCTGGCGAACCGATGCGAATGTACGTGGTGCCGATTCGTGGCGGCGGCGCGCTGCAAGTCGCACGCGGCACCGGTGAGATCAACGAAACTCTGCGTCGCGTCGGCCTATGGCTGCTCAGCGTGGGAGTCGCACTGGTCATCCTCGCCGCGGCAGTGAGTTGGTGGCTTGCGTCGCGCATCACCGCCCCGTTGCGTTCGCTCGCTGCGGCGGCTGACGACATCGCGGCAACTGGGCGACTCGACAATGACGTGCCCGAGGCAGGCCCACGAGAAGTGGCGTCGCTCGCTGCCAACTTCAACCGCATGATGAGCACCATCCGCAGTTCTTTCGAACGTGAGCGACGGTTCGTGCAGGATGCGAACCACGAATTGCGAACGCCGCTCACTTCGTTGCGCGCCAACAGTGAGTTGCTGCAACGAGTTGATCTCTCGCCTGAAGACAGGAAGTCGATACTTTCCGACATCCGCATTGAAGTGGACGAGATCACCGCCATCAGCGCCGAGCTTGCGACGCTTGCCGTCGACCAAAAACCCCTTGAGACTCCACTCACCGTCGACCTCGGTGATGCGGTGTCGGTGGTCGTCGAGCGGGTGCGCAAACGCTCATCACGCAACGTGATGCTCTCTGTCGAGTCTGCATCACCTTCGCTCGTCAGTGTGAGGCTCGCGCAGTTCGAGCGTGCGGTCTCGAACTTGCTCGATAATGCCGTGAAGTTTTCTTCATCCGACACCACCATTCAGGTGACGGTGCGAGACCGCTCGGTATGGGTGGTTGACCACGGTCCAGGAGTGAGCGACGAAGACAAGTCGCGGGTGTTCACGAGGTTCTTTAGGGCCGAAGCGACACGTTCGCTGCCGGGTTCGGGTCTTGGGCTCTCGATCGTGAAGCAGTTCGCCGACGACCACGCTGCGACCATCGAGGTGCTCGATACGCCGGGTGGTGGCGCCACGTTCGTTCTGCGATTCCCAGCTGTCGCTGCCAACCGTTAAGCCAGCCTCTTCGACCGCCTACCGACGCACCCTCAGCGGCGCGTCGCTCGCTGTTGAGCAATCTCGAGTGCGGCATCTTCAGCGACGAGCCGGCGCATGCTGGCGACACGTGCCTCGCTCAGCGAGCCCGACTCCACGGCGTCGCGCACCGCACAACTTGGTTCTTGCTCGTGTTTGCAGTCTCGAAAGCGACACTTCTCGGCGATGGTGAAAACGTCCACGAACGCGCGCTCGATGCCGTGACCGCTGGACCACAATCCGATTGCCCGCAGCCCGGGAGTGTCAATCAGCCAACCGTGGTCGGGCAACGGCACCAGGTCGACCGCCGTCGTCGTATGACGACCTTTGTTGTCGCCGCGGCGAGTTGCACCCGTGAGTTGTGAGTCGCTGCCAGTGAGGGCGTTGACAAGAGTCGACTTGCCCACCCCACTTGAACCGAGCACGGCAACAGTGGCACCGTCGCGCACGTGGGCTCGCAGCGCATCGAGCCCCTCGCCCGTCAGGCTGCTCACCACGTGCACCGGCACGTTGAGCGAAATTGCTTCCACTGCTTCGCGTGCGCGCGCCGCATCTGTCGCTTCGATGCTGTCGCTCTTCGTCAGTACTACGACTGGTTGTGCTCCAGAGTCGAACGCCAGAACCAGCTCTCGTTCGAGGCGTCGTTCGTTCGTCGCCCGATCAAGAGCATGCACGATGAACACCACGTCGAGGTTTGCTGCAATCGTGTGCGCCTCGGCACGGACTTCGTCTGATGACGCGCGGCGTACCAGCCGAGACCGACGAGGAAGCACTTCGAGAATGCGCTCGCCATCTTCTGACACGATGATCCAGTCGCCGACCGCGACGTCAGCACCGATGTTTCGCACTCGTTTCTCTGCGAGCACGGTCGCTGCCGCCATCTCGCTTCGCTGCACACAGAGAAATGTGCTCCATCCACGATCGATGCGACGCACTCGCCCGATGAGTACTTTGTCACTCATCTCGCCGAAATTCTCGACAGCGCGACGAAAATCTTCGGTGAGTCCGAGCTCCGTCAAAGCGTTATGCACTATGCGTTTCACGATAACTGGTTGCGATTTTCTCAATCGGGTGCTTGACTGCCCGACTCGAATGTCTTACAACGGAATACTGCTGCATGTCACGACCACTCGTCATCGTTGAATCGCCAGCGAAGGCGAAGACCATCGCCAAGCTGCTGGGGAAGGACTTCGTCGTCGAAGCATCGGTCGGCCACGTCGCCGACCTCCCAAAGTCTGGGCTGCAGGTCGACGTTGAGAACGATTTCGCCCCGAACTACGAGGTCACCGAACGTGGGTCGAAGGTCATTCGCGATCTCAAGGCAAAACTGAAGACGGCGACGGAGCTGTATCTCGCAACCGACGAAGACCGCGAGGGTGAGGCCATCTCGTACCACCTCGTCGAATATCTAAAACCGAAAGTTCCCGTCAAGCGCATGGTGTTCCACGAGATCACTCGAAACGCCATCGACGAAGCGGTGCGAAATACCCGAGAAATCGACAAAGAACTCGTCGATGCGGCCGAGGCACGACGGGTACTTGACCGCCTGTTCGGTTACACGCTCTCTCCCGTGCTCTGGCGCAAGATTAATAGGGGTCTCTCTGCGGGTCGGGTGCAGAGCCCCGCAATTCGCCTCGTCGTCGAGCGCGAACAAGAACGAATGAACTTCATCGTCGCGGATTATTGGGATTTGGCCGTTCTGACGGCGACCAGCCCCTCATTTAAGGCGGTCCTCTCTCTAGTGAACGGCATGCGAGTGGCCACAGGTCGCGACTTCGACAACAAAGGCGTGGCCAGAGACGGCGTCGCCGTTGTCACCAAAGAACGAGCAGAAGAACTCACCGCTGCCCTCAGGGGCAAAGACCTGGTCGTCCGCTCGCTTGACGACAAGCCGTACCGCAAGTCGCCGAAGGCCCCGTTTATCACCAGTTCACTGCAGCAGGAGGCCGGCAACAAACTGCGCCTCAGCGCGGGCGAAGTCATGCGAATTGCGCAAGGCCTCTACGAGTCGGGGTACATCACGTACATGCGCACCGACAACGTCGGGTTGAGCGACGAAGCCATTGCCGCGATTCGTGCAGAGATCACCAGCACCTTCGGCGAAAAGTTCGTGCCCGGCGAGCCGCGCACCTACAAGTCGAAGGTGAAGAACGCACAAGAAGCACACGAGGCCATTCGTCCGACACTGCCGCTGCGTTCGCCCGACTCGTTGCGCGGCGAGCTCAATGCCGTCGAACTCAACGTGTACCGGCTCATCTGGCAGCGCACGCTTGCCTCGCAGATGGGCGACGCGCAGGGCACCACGCTCATGGTTCGACTCGGTGCCGAAGCAAAGACCGCAGAGCCAGCCGACTGCGAGTTCAGCGCGAGCGGCACCACCATCACCTTCGCGGGTTACCGGGCGGTGTACGAAGAAGTCGACGACGACCGCAGCGACGACGACACGGAAGCAATCCTCC
>Ga0214923_10006136_pt1 | contig 13629 bp, 14 predicted proteins | sample LL1510_MetaG_FD_177993 | JGI IMG/M metagenome (GOLD analysis project Ga0214923, IMG submission 177993) | Freshwater microbial communities from Lake Lanier, Atlanta, Georgia, United States - LL-1510 | ecosystem: Environmental > Aquatic > Freshwater > Lake | place: USA: Georgia | collected... | reverse complement strand
CTGCTTTGGGTAAATTGACTTATGAGACAGTTGTTAATTTAATAAACAAATTGGTAAAAACAGCACAAGAACAAATAAATGAACAATAATAAGGAAAAAAAATGGCTGTACCAAGTTCTCGCACAGATTTGATAGACTACTGTAAACGTCGTTTAGGATTCCCAGTTATTGATATCAATGTTGATGATGATCAAGTTGAAGATCGCATTGATGATGCACTCCAGTTCTTTCAAGATTATCACTACGATGCAATTCAAAAAATCTACTTGAAACATCTAGTTACACAAACTGACATAAATCGTCAGTACATCGATATGACACAAGCTTCTGGATCTGCTACAGTTGTTTCTGGAAGTGCTGAAGTTGTAGGTACTGGCACAAACTTCACTTCTGAATTTGCTGCTGGTGTCACTCAATTGATTATCAATGGTGAAACAAGAACAGTATCCTCTATAACGGATAGAGGATTAATGACTATGAATTTACCTTATACATCAAGTGCAAATGTCGCCCCGATATCTATTGTCGGTTCAGCAGATTTGATAACAGGTGTCACAAGAATTTTCCCAATATCTTCGACAAATGCAACAGTAAACATGTTTGATCTTAGATATCAGTTGCGTCTTCACGAATTGTATGACTTCACATCAACATCATATATCAATTACGTTCTAACACAACAACATCTAAGAACACTAGATATGCTTTTCTCAGGTGAACAACCAATTAGATTCAATAGACATCAAAATAGACTATATATCGATTTTCAATGGGGAACTGACATAAAAGTTGGCGAGTATTTGATTGTAGAAGCATATAAAATCATTGATCCAAATTCATATACTGATGTATACAATGATCGTTGGTTGAAAAGATATTCAACTGCATTGATCAAGCGTCAGTGGGGATTGAATCTAAAGAAGTTTAGTGGAATACAACTACCTGGTGGTGTTCAGTTGAATGGTCAACAAATCTATGATGAAGCTGAATCTGAAATAGCAAATCTTGAACAAGAAATGCAAGACAAGTACGAAGTTCCACCAGAATTCATTTTGGGTTGATTTAGATGGCTGTAAATCACTACTTCAACAATTTTCCTGGAGTTGTCACTCCCGAACAACTTCTTGCCGAAGATCTTATCATCGAATCAATAAGACAATATGGTACTGATGTTTTTTACGTTCCTAGAAAGTCTTTGAGCGAAGAAGATGGAATATATGGTGAAGATCCAGTAAAACTATATAATGCTGCATATTCAATGGAAATGTATATGCAATCTGTTGCTGGATTTGAAGGGCCTGGTGAATTTTTTAGTAAATTTGGTTTGGAAATTCGCGACTCAATGAGAGCAGTTGTTGCTCGTCGCACATATGAAAAGTATGCTCCAGTTTCTTTATATCCGAGACCCCGTGAAGGAGATCTCGTATATGTTCCTGCTTTTGCCAATTTATATGAAATCAAGTACGTAGAAGAAGAAAGAAACTTCTACACATTAGGTCGTCGTCCTCCTCTATTTTATTTTTATGAATTAAGTATGGAACTATACAAATTTTCAAATGAAAGATTCAATACTGGTGTTAAGGAAATTGATGATGTTGGTCGCGCTTATTCGTATACGCAAAACATGGCAATGACAGCTGGCGGAAGTGGTGCTTATGCGAAGTCTGAAGTTGTATATCAAGGAACAAGTCTAGAATCAGCATCATCTACTGCTATAGTGAAGAATTGGTTTCCGGCCAATACTACTCTTCAATTAATAAATTTGAAGGGAACTTTTTCACAGGGTGGATCGATCAGAGGTGTTACGTCAAATGCAAATTATACATTGACTACATTTGATAGACAAAGTTTTGATGGAATATCCGACGAGTTTACAAATAATCTTGAATTGCAGACAGATGCAAATGGTATTATTGATTTCACAGAAACTAATCCATTTGGAGAGCCATAATGTCTGGGATTTTTGGTAATCATTTTTATCATCGCATAACAAGAAAAATGGTTGTTGCATTTGGATCTTTATTCAATGAATTGCAATTAGTTCGATACAATAAAGCCGGAACAACTGAACTTGAGCGTGTTCTTGTGCCTATAGTTTATGCACAAAAGGAAAAATTCTATAATCGCATCAAAGGCGATCCAAATTTGCTAAAGAGTATTCAGGTTTCTTTGCCTAGAATTTCGTTTGAAATAGTTGGTGTTGAATATGATGCTTCTAGAAAAAATAATAGCTTGATACAAAATAGAAATACGTTGACTTCTACAAATACTACATCAAAAACACAATATGGTGGTGTTCCGTATAACTATGAATTTAGTCTTTCGATATATGTTCGAAATATTGAAGATGGTTGGCAAATAGTAGAGCAAATTCTACCTATTTTTAATCCTGATTATACATTGACATTAGATCTAGTCAGCTCTATGGGTATAAAAAGAGATATACCTATAATTCTAAATTCAGTTGGTTATACTGTCGATTATGAAGGCTCGCATGATGAAGACACAACTCGTGTTGTAATATTTGATTTATTATTTACAGTCAAAACAATGCTATTTGGTCCCGTTTCGGATTCGAAGTTGATCACAAAAGCAAATACAAACATATATGGTTCGTTTACAAGTGGAAAAGCAGGTGGTCAAGAAATATACGTCTTGAATTTGGATGATACTGGTTTCAACACATATAAAATAGATGAAATTGTTTGGCAAGGCGGAACCTATGAATTTCCTGATGCAAAAGCAATAGTCATTGAACATGATACATTGAATAAAAAGTTGTACATAAAAGACATATACGGATCTAAAAATGGAACTGGTGCTTTCATAGCCAACTCAAAAGTGATAGGCGCAACCTCTGGCGCATCTTGGAATGTTACAAGTTCATATAAATCAAATGTCAAGCTTGTAATTAGCACTGTTGTTCCAGATCCAATTACGGCAAATGTCAATAGTGATTTTGGATTTACTGAAACTATTATAGAATTTCCACAAACAATAGGATTGTAATGAGCAAGATTGATGATAATTTGAGTGAGATATTGAATATCGAACCAGTAAAGAAACAGGAAGTAGTTCCTGTTCAAGTAGAGCCGCAGAACGACACTCAAACAGATTACGACTTAAGTCGCCAAACAATTCGAAATCTTGTTAGAAAAGGCGAAGAAGCACTTGACGAATTGCTCTTTGTTGCAAAGCAAAGTGAAAGTCCAAGAGCATATGAAGTTGTTTCTGGTATGATAAAGAACATATCAGAGGTGACAAAAGAACTAATTGATTTGCAAAAGAAAATGAAAGAACTTAATGAAGATACTCCGAAAACACAAAACGGAGTCAATGTTCAAAATGCTGTATTTGTTGGATCGACAGCAGAACTTCAAAAACTATTGAGACAGAACAAAGAACAAAGCAATGGCTGAGATTATCTCATATATGTCCAATCCCAATCTTAAACGCGCGGGCGTCAAGATTGAATGGACCGAAGAACAAGTAAAAGAATATGTGAAGTGTTCAGAAGATCCTGTATACTTTGCTCTTAATTATGTGAAGATCGTGAATGTTGACGAAGGTCTTGTTCCTTTCAAGATGTGGAAATTTCAGAAACACATGCTTGAAACATTTCACAAGAATCGTTTTGTGGTTTGCAAAATGCCTCGTCAGGTTGGTAAATCAACAACAATCATTTCGTATCTATTGCATCAGATTCTATTTCGCGACAACACAAGCGTAGCAATGCTTGCAAACAAAGGATCCACTGCTAGAGAATTATTGAGTCGTTTGCAGCTTGCATATGAAAATCTACCATTGTGGTTGCAACAAGGTATTGTTACGTGGAATAAGGGTAATATTGAACTTGAAAACGGATCAAAAGTTCTAGCTGCAGCAACATCATCAAGCGCAGTTCGTGGTGGTTCATATAACATTCTGTTCCTTGACGAATATGCATTCGTACCAAATAATCAAGCTGATCAATTCTTCAATTCGGTGTATCCTACTATTTCTTCTGGTAAAACATCGCAAGTTCTCGTTGTTTCGACTCCAAATGGACTAAATCATTTCTATCGCATGTGGGCGGATGCGACCAGTAAAAGAAGCAATTATGTACCCATCGAAGTTCATTGGTCGGAAGTTCCGGGTCGTGACGAGAGATGGAAAGAAGAGACGATTAGAAATACTTCGATTGATCAATTTAGAGTTGAGTTTGAGACCGAATTCGTAGGTTCTTCTCATACATTGATCTCCGGAGCTAAACTCAAGACGCTCGTCTTTAATAATCCAGTTCGTCAAGATGGTCAACTTGATGTATTTGAAGAGCCTCAAAAAGATCACACATATGTCGTTACTGTTGACGTAGCAAGAGGTCAGGGTCTAGACTATTCCGCATTTTCGGTAATAGATGTAACAAGTATACCATATAGGCAAGTAGCAAAGTTTCGCGACAAAGAAATTTCGCCTCTATTGTATCCAACACTTGTTTTCAATGCTGGCACTTTATACAATAATGCATATATCTTGGTGGAAATAAATGATATTGGTCAGCAAATTGCTGATATTATACATCATGAACTTGAATATGAAAATCTTGTTAAGATACAAGTAAAGCCTCGTCAAGGACAGCAAATGTCTTTTGGACATACTAAAAAAATTCAATTTGGTGTCAAGACATCGGTCGCTACAAAGAGAATAGGATGTTCAAGTCTAAAGACGCTAATTGAAAGTGACAAGCTATTGATTATGGACTCTGATACTATAATGGAGTTGATGACATTTGTTGCAACGCGCGAATCTTTTGCCGCAGAAGAAGGAAGCAACGATGATCTGGCGATGACCCTAGTTCTTTTTGCATGGTTTGTTACACAAAGAAACTTTAGAGAGTCATTAAATGGCGATATTCGTACTGTTTTGCAAAAAGAGCAACTAAATATTTCACAAGATGATCTCGTCCCATTTGGCATAATAGATGATGGAATCAATGATAGGGACATGCAAGTAGCCGATTTAGAGAGACAGTGGCTGGAAGAAAGAAGACTCAAAGCTCCTTTGGATAGCTATGAATATGATTGGAGAAGTCGAATATGAAAAATTTGATTTCTATAAATAGAATCATATAACCATTAAAGATCTCTACTTCTGAAAGGAGTAAACAATGGCTTTTCAATTGAGTCCGGGCGTAGTTACCACAGAAATCGATCTAACTACAGTAATACCTAGAGTTTCAACGACTGCTGGTGGGTTTGTGGGCGATTTTGGATGGGGTCCTGCTAATACAGTCGTTACTGTAGATAGTGAAAATACACTTGTTTCTTTATTTGGCAAACCAGATGCCAATTCTTTCATTCCTTTCTTTACTGCTGCAAGCTTTTTGTCATACGGAAACAATCTAAAGCTAGTTCGTGCAGTCAATTCGGGAACAAAAAATGCTACATCTGCTGGTAACGGCGTATTGATTGAAAACGACGATTCTTGGTTCAATACCTATAGAGCAAATAGCGCAACAAATAGCGGTTCATACGCTAACAATTTCGCTATTGGTGCCGCAGCAAAATATGCTGGTACTCTGGGTAATACACTAAAAGTTGCATTTTGCCCGGCTGGTAATTCGGAAGTTTTTGCTTCTTGGGCATATAAGTCTTATTTCGATTCTGCTCCAGGAACATCACAATATGCAACCTCAAGAGGCGCATCAAACGACGAAATTCATATCGTAGTAGTTGACGCACTGGGACAAATTGCAACTGGCGGAACACCTGCAGGAACAAATGCGGCAGGATCTGTTCTTGAAACATTCAAGGCACTTTCTGTAGCTTCGGATGCCAGAAACTTTGATGGTTCTACAAATTTCTATCCAGATGTCATTGCTTCTCAATCAAAGTATGTTCGTTGGTTGGCACATCCGTCAAATGCAACAAATTGGGGCGTAGCAGCTACAAGCAATGCAACACCTGGCGGTGTCATAACATATTCGGGTATTAGTGGATTCGGTGCTAATTTTGCAAATGGTAATACATTGACCGGTGGTACATACACTGTAGCAACAGATGCAAATAAGCAAACTGCATGGGACAAGCTAAGAAATGCAGATGAAGTAGATATCTCCCTTGCTGTAACTGGTGACGCAAGTGCAACACTTGCTCAATTCGTTATTGATAACGTTGCTGAATATAGAAAAGATTGCATAGCATTCATTTCTCCAACTTCAGCAAATGTCGTAAACAATCCGGGATCAGAAGTTTCTGCAATTACAACACAAAAGCAGACAAACATCAATCGTTCTACTTCTTATGCAGTATTTGATTCTGGTTGGAAGTACATGTTTGATAAGTACAATAACGTATATCGCTGGATTCCTCTAAATGGTGATATTGCCGGACTATGCGTAACCACAGATACAGTGGCAGATCCATGGTATTCACCAGCAGGATTGAATCGCGGTCAGCTAAAGAATGTTGTAAAACTATCTTTCAATCCAAACAAAACAGCTAGAGATGATCTCTATAAGATCGGTGTAAATCCTGTAGTATCGCTTCCAGGACAAGGTACCGTTCTATTTGGTGATAAGACAATGTTAGCAAAGCCATCAGCATTCGATAGAATCAATGTTCGTCGTCTATTCATAGTGCTTGAAAAGGCTATCTCTGCTGCTTCCAGATATTCACTATTCGAATTCAACGACGAATTTACTCGTTCGCAATTTATTGCACTAGTGGAACCGTTCTTGAGAGATGTGAAGGGTCGTCGTGGAATTTATGACTATAGAGTAGTTTGCGATACTACAAATAATACTCCTGAAGTAATTGATCGTAATGAATTTGTTGGCGATATTTACATAAAGCCAGCACGTTCTATCAACTTCATTCAATTGAATTTTGTTGCTGTTAGAACTGGTGTTGCATTTGATGAAATTGCTGGAAGATTCTAATAAATAGACAAAAAGGAGTATAATAAATGGCCTTCAATATTGACCAGTTTCGTTCAAAACTAAATTTTGATGGGGCAAGACCTAATCTTTTCGAAGTGGTAATGAATTTTCCTACTCTTGCTGGCGTTATTTCTGGATCACAAAGTGTGCAAGATGAATTTCGATTCATGTGCAGAGCTGCTCAATTGCCAGGCTCAACCATTGGCCCAGTTATTGTTCCATATTTTGGAAGAGAAGTAAAGCTAGCTGGAAATAGAGTATTTCCTGATTGGACAGTTACGATCATCAACGACGAAGACTTTAAAATCAGAAATGCATTTGAACAATGGATGAATGGAATAAATCAACACGTTGACAATAGAAGAAGTTTGGCGTTTAGATCAACAACAAGCTATTCAACAAATGCAACTATTTGGCAATACACAAAAAGTGGCGCACTTGCTAAATCATATACTTTTACAGGAATGTTTCCGATTGATATTTCTCCTATCGATGTTGATTGGGGTTCAAATGATACGATTGAAGAATATACAGTAACATTCCAGTATCAGTATTGGATAGCTTCTACGACATCAACTATAGCAGGAATCACAGCAGTACCTCCTGGAGAACCTCCTCAGTAATAGTACTTTTATATTATGATATTTTTGAAGGGAAAAGTAAATGGCTAATTGGAAGTTATTTGGATTCCAAATAACAAACGAAAAGACTAGAAAGCAGGAAGAGCAACAGGACGCAAAGAACATAAACGAAAAGTCCTTTGCTCTTCCTCAAAACGACGACGGTGCCGTTACGCTTCAAACTGGAGCGTATTTTGGCACCTATGTCGATTTGGAAGGCGTTGTTCGAAACGAAATCGAACTAATCACACGTTATCGTGAAATGGCTATGCAGCCAGAACTTGAAACTGCAATTGATGATATCGTCAATGAAGCCATCGTAATGCAAGGCCATCAACAACCACTAACAATAAATCTAGATGATCTAAAAGTTCCAGATACTATCAAGAGAAAAATTCGCGAAGAATTTTCAGTCGTTCTTAGAATGTTGAATTTTGGTAATATGGGCTCCGAACTATTTCGTCGTTGGTACATTGACGGAAGAATGTTTTATCATGTGATCATTGACGAATCAAGACCTAAAGATGGTATCAAAGAACTAAGATATATTGATCCAAGACGTATTCGTAAAGTACGAGAAATACAAAAGACAAAAGATCCAGCTACAGGTGCAGATATAATTCGCACCGCACGTGAATACTATCTTTACAATGAAAGAGGTGTTATTGGCGCACATTCAAATCTTGGTATGAGAATTGCTCCTGATTCCATCATCAACGTCAATTCTGGTTTGATGGATTCTCGTCGTGCGATGGTTCTCTCATATCTACATAAAGCAATCAAGCCACTAAATCAGTTGCGTATGGTCGAAGACGCAACAGTAATTTATCGTCTATCTCGTGCTCCAGAACGTCGCGTGTTCTATATTGACGTAGGTAATTTGCCAAAGGTAAAGGCAGAGCAATATCTTCGCGACTTGATGGTCAAGTATCGCAACAAGCTTGTATATGATTCAAGCACAGGTGAAATTAGAGATGACCGCAAGCATCTATCAATGCTTGAAGACTTTTGGCTACCCCGCCGTGAAGGTGGCAAAGGTACTGAAATTCAAACTCTTCCTGGTGGACAAAATCTTGGAGAAATGGAAGATGTCAAGTACTTTGAACGCAAGTTGTACAAGTCATTGAGTATTCCGATCTCTCGCTTGGAAATGCAACAAGGATTTTCAATTGGAAGAACATCAGAAATCACAAGAGACGAATTGAAGTTTTCCAAGTTTGTGTTTAGATTACGCAACAAATTTTCTACGTTGTTCGATGAAGCATTGCGTGTTCAGCTTTCGTTGAAAGGTATCTGCTCTACTGATGAGTGGGATGTATTCAAAGAAAACATCTATTACGACTTCATCACGGATAACAATTTCGATGAATTGAAGAAAGCAGAACTTATTCAAAATCGTATCAATGTCTTGCAATTTGCTGATCCCTATATCGGCAAGTACTTCTCGGTTGAATGGGTTCGTAAGAATATTCTAAATCAAACAGACGATGAAATTGCTGAAATCAACAAGCAAATTGAGCAAGAACAAGAAGAAATGATGAAGTTGCAGCAGGCACAACAAGAACAGCAAGCGCAACTTACACAAGATCAACAGCAACAACAACAATCACAGCAAGATTCAAACAATCCTATTGCGCCTCAAGATGGACAGCCACAGCAGGTTGATGTCAATACAGCATTTCAAAACGTATTGACTCCCGGCGTGTCATCTTTGGATAATATGGTAAAAACTGGATTAAAAATGGAAAATAAAACCAATCTAAATAACATAATGAGAATCATTAAAGATCGGAGAAATGTCATATGAGCAAAGACATTGTAAAGAATATTGTAGAAAACATCTACAATGATAAATTCAATACATTAAAAGAAGATGTTGCAAAGATCATTTCAAAAAAGGCAGTTGACATTCTTGAACATAAAAAGGTTCAAGTTGCAAAAGGTTTTTTCAATAAGTCATGAAGACATTAAGAACTTTCATTTCTGAAGCTGAACAGGACAAAGAAGGTGATATCGTCACCGAATCGATGTCTTTCAAGAATGATCCGCCGAACATCATTGTCTTGAAGCGCAAGGCAATTCGTGTATTTCCAGATGGAAGAAAAGTTGCCATGTATCATGCCGATAAAATAGACAAATATGTAACTATTCCATATTCTGATATGATGGAAAAAGATGTCATGCAAGTACATGAAGCTTGGGAACCAAAAGGAAACATCGGTGCTTTAATGCGAATTGTAGATTCTGGAGAGGCTGCATTGATAAAATTCTATGACAATCTTTCTATGAAAGTTGATGTGATGACTGCTCAGTCGATAGTTAATCTATACAACAAAGTGAATGCACCAAATAAGTCCAAGATTGAAAAGATGGTAAACAAAGATAAGGTCAATTTTGCAAAAGTTGCTGCCTTTTCTCATGGCGCACATACGGATTTAGGATAATAGGAAATGGCAAATACATCACAGAAATTAATTGATTCCGAAAGAAGAGTTGTTTACAAGTGGACTGGAAATACAGCAGAAGCTGCAGTGATAAAAATTGATGCTGGTGCATTAAATTATTCTTTGAATGCAAACAATCAACTTCTTGGTTCTGGCACTGATCGCAAATCAATTTATCGTCTACTATTGAAGAAAGTAATATATGATGTTGCTCCAGGTCAAGCTTCAGGTAATGGTTATGTTGAATTATATTGGACAGGCACTCCAAATCAAACAATTTTGACTTTGTCTGGTCAGGGTCAAATGGATTTTGCTGAAGGTGGAGATGGTATTGTAATTACAAATAATGCTACTGGTTCAGGAGCAAATGGTAATGTTGGACTACAAACAATAAACTTTGCTTCAACTGGTTGCTCATATAGCATTATTGCAGATTTCAGAAAACATTCTGAAGATTATTCCACATTCGATAGGACTTGATAAAATGTCATCTACAGAAAAACTAGTCGAATCAATTCTTGCGGAAGATTTAAATCAGGCATCTGAGAATCTTTCCGAGACTTTTGTCGAGATTCTTAGACAGAAATTAGTTGAATCAAAGAAGATTATTGCTGCAAAATATGGTGTTGCTGAACTTGCTGAAGCTTTAAATACTATTGAAGAAGCTGAACAAGTAGACGAAGCGAATGTTGTTCGCATGGGTCGTCTAAAGATGATTAGAGCCCGTATTCGTGGTGGAAAAGTTCAACGTCGTGTAAGAAAATCTGGTGTTCCTGGTATGAGACTCTCTGGCGGAAAGCTTGTTCGCATGTCTCCATCAGAAAAACGTAAGCGTAAAATTGGCGCTCGTCGCGCAAAAATAAAGCGTCGTGCCAAACTTGCTCGTGCGTTAATGAAGCGCAGACGTTCTATTGCAAAAAGAAAGGCATTAGGTTTAAGATGAAACTTATTAAAGAAGAAGTAGAACAAGTTCGCTATTTGACCGAAGAAAATCCAATGGGTCAAAAAGAATATTTCATCGAAGGTGTTTTTCTTCAAGCAGAACGTCAAAATAAAAATGGTAGAATATATCCAATGGATATTCTACAGAGAGAAGTACAAAGATATACTTCAAATTACATAATGCAAAATCGTGCCTTTGGTGAGCTGGGACATCCAGATACACCAACAATTAATCTTGATCGTGTATCTCACATGATTAAAGATCTTAGACAAGAAGGGACGAACTATATTGGCAAAGCAAAAATATTGGATACTCCTTACGGAAAGATTGTGAAAAATTTGATCGATGAGGGCGCTAGACTTGGCGTATCTTCTAGGGGATTGGGTTCGCTGAAAGCAAAAAATGGTGTGAATATGGTTCAAGATGATTTTTATTTGGCTACAGCGGCAGATATCGTTGCAGATCCTTCTGCACCAGATGCATTTGTTAGAGGCATCATGGAGGGTAGAGAATGGGTCATAGAAAATGGTCAATGGAAAGAGATTGACTATGATCATGCAAAGAAGGCTTTGAATGAGGCAAGTAGAAGAGACTTTGAAGAAGTCAAGCTACGCCAGTTCAAAAATTTCCTTTCAAAACTTTAATAATATAAATAGTCTAATATAAAGGAGCAATTCAAAAATGGCAAAGAAAAATCTAGCTGAAGCAGCTGCTGCTATTCTTGCGGGCAACATGTCTTCTCTAAAACCAAATTCAAAAGGCAGCGAATCTTTTGGTCAAGCTGGTAATACACCAGTTGTGGCAACACCGGGTCAGGGCGGAACACCCGAAGTAATTGAACCTGCTATCGCATCTGCGGCTGAAGCTGGAGTAGAAAAAGCAACTGCTGCTACTCCGACCGCAACTCCTCCGGGAGCAAAGCCAGCTCCTGCTTCAAATGAGCCAATGAAAAAGGCTCCTCCTGAAGTAAACGAGGAAGAAGAAGAAGAAAAAGAAGACGAAAAGTCGGAAAAAGAAGATGATTCAGACGATTCTGATGACAAGAAGGCCATGAAGGAAAAGGAAGAAGAAGAGAAGAATTCAATGAAGGAAGATCTTGATGCTCTTTTCAATGGCGAAAATCTTTCAGAAGAATTCATGAAGAAAGCCGCTACAATTTTCGAAGCTGCAGTAGCTTCAAAGGCAAAAGAAATTGAAGAACAACTACAAGAGCAGTATGCTGAAGTTCTTGAAGAAGTTTCTAATCAGCTTAAAGAAGAAATGGCCGAGAAAGTAGACGACTATCTAAATTACGTCGTTGAAGAATGGGTCAAGGAAAATGAATTAGCAATCGAATCTGGTCTTCGTTCAGAATTGACAGAAGATTTCATTGCTGGTCTACGTAATCTATTCACAGAACATTACATTGATATTCCAGAAGACAAGGTAAGTGTTGTAGAAGAAATGACAGCACAAGTTGTTGAATTGGAAGAAAAGCTTAACGAGCAAATCTCTTCTGCTGTTGAAATGAAGAAGCAGTTGAATGAATATGCAAAGAGAGAAGCTTTTTCTGAAATTTGCGAAGGACTAACATCTACTCAAGTAGAAAAGATGAAGTCACTGTCTGAGGGTGTGGAATTCACATCACTTGAAGACTACGCAGAAAGTCTCAAGACTCTACGCGAAAACTATTTCTCAACAAAAGTTCCAGCTATTAACGAAAAGCTTGATGAAGAAACTGATGTTGTAGAAGAAGCACAGAGTCTTGTAGAACAAACAAAGAAGACAAATGCAGACCCTGTAATGGATGCATATGTCAAGTCAATTAGTCGCACAGTTCTAAAATAATATTCAAAAGGAGTTTACTAAAAATGCAACTTACTGAACAACTAGTCAACAAGTGGGGTCCTGTTCTGGATCATCCAGAACTTCCAAAGATCGCGGATCCTTATAAGAGAGCTGTTACAGCTATGGTTCTTGAAAACCAGCAGATTGCTTCTTCTCAGCAAGCAGCATTCATGGGTGGTGATCGTTCATTCCTATCTGAATCAGCTCCAACAAACGCAACAGGCAATTCAATCAGCAACTACGATCCGATCTTGATCTCGCTGGTTCGTCGTGCCCTTCCAAACTTGATCGCATACGACATCTGCGGCGTACAGCCAATGACAGGCCCAACAGGCTTGATCTTCGCAATGCGTTCAAAGTACGATTCACAAGCAGGTACAGAAGCTCTGTTCAACGAAGCAAACACACACTTCTCTTCTTCGAACAAGCTTGGTGCAAATGGTTCTACAAATATTCATACAGGAAGCAATCCTACTGCTAACCTGGATCCTAACTACACAGGATTTGCAACATCAAACGGTATGACAACAGCACAGGGTGAAGCACTAGGTGATTCTGGTACAAACCTATTTGCTGAAATGGCATTCTCGATTGAAAAGGTTACAGTAACTGCTCGCGAACGCGCACTAAAGGCAGAATACACTCTAGAACTTGCTCAGGACTTGAAGGCAATTCATGGTCTTGACGCAGAAACTGAGTTGGCAAACATTCTGTCAACTGAAATTCTTGCAGAAATCAACCGTGAAGTTATTCGTACAATCTATCAGACAGCTTCATACGGTGCTGTTGCAGGAACAACAACTCAGTACACATTCGACTTGGACACCGACTCAAATGGTCGTTGGTCAGTTGAAAAGTTCAAGGGTCTTATCTTCC
>Ga0214923_10006135_pt1 | contig 13629 bp, 5 predicted proteins | sample LL1510_MetaG_FD_177993 | JGI IMG/M metagenome (GOLD analysis project Ga0214923, IMG submission 177993) | Freshwater microbial communities from Lake Lanier, Atlanta, Georgia, United States - LL-1510 | ecosystem: Environmental > Aquatic > Freshwater > Lake | place: USA: Georgia | collected 2015-10-15 | reverse complement strand
ACGAATCATCTCTATAACTACCTCTTGTCCCCCTGTACCTAAAATTGCATTAAATAAAAATCTTCTCTCTAATCCCCCGTAGCCATTATCTACATACCCATTGTTGTACACACTACATTGATATAAAGCAAACTTGTCAATGTAAGATTCAGGAATGCCTAATTTAAATCTAGGTTCAGTTAATAGATAATAGACAATCCAAGCCGGGTCAGCAGTTGCTTTAGTAGGTAAATAAAAATTACCATTCCAGCTACCACTAAAATCTGTCCCCCTGTCAGTGGCGTTGACTGTAGCATTGCTAGGTATCCGACATTTAATTCCGCCTAGCTTCATCCAGATTTCCGGTATTGATTGGAAAGTTTTCGACGGGAATTGTAAGGCTAATAATGCAGTATTAGTATATAAAATTTGGTCGTTATTAATCTCAAAGTAATCCAACCATTTCAAGTTGACACTTTCCTTACTTTCTCTGTTGTCGGGATTGGGTGGCTCAGAAGGATGGGTTTTCTGTATTCTGACTTCAAAATAAGATTGGTTAGAATCAACAGAAAAATAATACTCAAGGGTTACAGGATCAGCATACCTAGCATTAATGCAAGTAGAATACCTTTCTACAAACGCACCATTTCCTTCCTTGATTAAAATCTTAAAACAGCAATCAGTTCTTCTAACATCACCATTTTTATCGTTGTACTGCATTTGAAGGCTTAATCGAACTTTGATACCAGTAATATCAGCATTTGATATTGCTCTAGTTGTGCCATTACCAATATTTTTGATTTCTACATTAACAGTATTGACATTACTGTTAGATATATTCAAGTTTGTCACAAAAGAGTTATTGGACTGATTAGATCCGCCAATACTATAATCAACAGACACATCAAGGAAATTAGCTGAACCATCACTATTAATTAAAGGTGTTTTATCAAGGTAGATATCAGACAAAGAAGTCATTCCTTCTAATTCGCCTTCACCAATAGCTAATAATAGCTTGACATAATCATTAGAAGTAGCTGTAATCGGGTCAGTAATTGGGTTTTTAGAAAGCGCTCTATTTACAAATCCCATAACTCATTAATATTATTTAAATATATTATTTAGAACCAGTTTTATATTTCCAACCCGCTGCAAATTCTGATGTAATTTCCAAAGAAATTACCTGAAAGTTTTTCACTAATACTTCACCAAATACCAAAGGAATAGGTGTACCTTCTTTGGTAACAAGACTAGAAGATTGAAAAGAAGTGGACTTAGCATCTTCTTTAGGATTGCCATTAATAATAGAATTAAGTAATCCAGTAGCACCACTATAAATTAATGACCACCCCAATGGTGCCGCTGCCCCTGTAGCCACCAAAGCTATCCCAATGCCAATCATAGCAATATTAGTTAAAATCTTTCCCGCTCCCTTCCCAGAACCTTCTATGACTGGAGTAATTTCAACCACACAACCATTTACAGGCAATAGAATACTGGGCGAATCTTCTACAATGTATCGTTCCCAGTTTTTGCCCTTGACAACCATGGTATAACACCAATCAGAACTTAATACATAATGTTTAAAATCAGAAAAGTTGCAGCATAAAAAGTTAATTACTTCTCGTACTGTATTTAAGTTGCCTTGAATTTCAGGTACAAACTTAATCCCCAAAATCCCATTTAATTTAATAGTTGTCAGCATAAGCACTTTAATCTGTAATGGCTAATGGTTCTTTCTCTTAAATACCTACCATAAGGTTCAATTTTACTAAGAGATTTTTGTGACATAGAGTGAAGAATTAAATTCTTTTCCGCATCCACTAAGATAGCAGCATGATTAACCTGTAACCCTCCCCTCAATGCGATCGCAAATACATCATGAATTTCTGCTTTAGTCCCTATAGGCATTAATTGTAGCTGGTGATCAAAGTTAAAAGGGCATTGATAATTGTCTGGCGGAAAATTATCAAGATGAGAGCGTTGAAATTCGCCTACATCTATACCCAGCATACCTAAAAAATAGCAGCGTCCAATTGAAAAGCAATCTGACCGTCCCCAGTGGAATGGGATGCCTTGGTAAAATTCTATTTGTTTAGGCGTGTAATTGTTAAGATTGAGTGGAAACGGGTTGGGATTATTGGGTTCATAATAGTCCCAAACATCAAACACTGTGTGATAAAGAATGATTGGTTTTTGAGACTGATAACTCATCTCGATATCAGTGTAAGTAAAGTAACCAGGTTGGCTGTCACAGCAGTGAGTATGCCAAATAGCCCTAATTTGTCCATAATTAAAATTAGCCATTTCCTGACTATTGATTTTAAAATTGTTGGCAGGTTCAGGATGACTATTGACTAATGACACTACTTGATTGCCAGCTATTAGCCCGCATGACTCTTGTGAATCATGGACAATTAATGATTTAATTTGTTCTTTAATGGCATCAGTAATTACCATAGATAATAAACAGAAACTTTGATTTTTCTCATAATAACTTATTATTAATAATAATAGCTGTAAATTATATTCATGTTAAACACAAATTTATTATCCCCAAAAGTTCAAGCCTTGGTTTCCACTTGGATTGGGATGATTCAACAATCAGATAGAAACATTACAGACAAGTATGTGGAGATGCTCAAAGATTCCCCTGTAGCCTCCGCTGCTAATGATTTAAGAACATTATTAGGTGTATCCTTACTGGGCAAATATCAACATCCAGACGAAGATATTGAGTATTTTGTCCGGTCTGCTATTAACCAGATGGAAGGAAGTTGGTCCAATGTAATTGCCGAACTCTTAACATTTATTCCCTTTGGACGTTCATTTTCAGAAGTTAGTTACGTCATCAAGAAACGGGTAGCTTATTTAGACAAAATCCGTACCGTTGATCCTCGCTATTACTGGTTTGAAGGGTATTCTGGTAGTATCAAAAGAGTTCATTACATGAGAAATGCTGATATCTACATCCCCTATGAAAATGGTATTCATTTAATCAATCAACCGTACTTAGCATTGGGTGGCGACCCTTATGGTGTAGCAATATGCCGAAGGGCATACCCATACTGGGAATTAATGAAGGTGGTTAATGCCTGTATGGCGATCGCGTCTGAAAGACAAGCCACTAAATTACTAGTAGCTAAAACTGATACAGCTAACAACTCTGTCACCATGATTAATCCTGAAACTGGGTATGCTTTTACAGATCCCGCCACAGGAGAGCCCAGACTGTTTAACCAAGCTTACGTCATGTCTAAGAATTTAGATGACATGAAGAACAATTCTTATGCAGTGATTGATATTGCTGATGATATCTTTGCGATCGCCCACGAAACCGATGGTAGTTTCTTTATGAACATCTTAGGCTACTTAGAGTCCATGATTATGTTGTCATGGCTAGTACCTAGAACCGTCACAGGTACAGGTGCAATTAGCAGCGGTGATAGTAATCTTAATGCTGGTCATAGGGGTATTCTTGAATTAGTGATCAAGTCACAGATGGAATTAGTGGGGGATGTCTTGATTGAACAGGTGATCCGTCCCATGATTGAATTTAATCTTGGGGAACAAGAAAATTACGGGATTTTTCCCATTAATTCACAAGATAACGAAGATGTGATATCACTCTTAAATATTGTCAATAACTGTATAAGCACAGGCGCATTTAGTATTGACGACTTAGCTGTAATCAATAAAATGAGGGAACTAGCAGGAATAGCACCGCTGGAAGAAATCAAGGAGGTAGCTAGTGAAAAAAAGTACCAAAGGGTAGCAATTAAAGCCGCCCAAGAATCAACTAGCTTTTATTGGAATCCATCTAGTCAGAGATATCAGTATGCTAATGGAAATAAAAAAGGTCAATTTGTCAGAGAAAAAGATGTAGTCAAAATTACAGAGAAAGCCATAAAAGATGGGTTAGAAATCGGTGACAAAGTGACTGATAATCTGCTATCAGGAAAAATCAATGTTGCTACCTGGGAAAGACAAACAGCAGAATTGATCAGGAATGTTTCGTTGTACCAATATTCACTTGGTATAGGCGGACTAAAACAGATGGACTGGCGCGACTATGCAGAATTGAATGGTAAACTAAACTTACAATATCAATACTTGCGGTCATTCGCTAATGAGATATTGCAAGGCAATTTATCAGAAGCTCAAATAGCTGCTAGAGCGCAAATGTACTACAACAAAACTAGGCATTTTTATGAAGACGGTAGATTAGAAGGACACACAAGAAACGGATTTTTGTGGGAACGTCGGGTAATAGCCGCCAGCCATAGTTGCGACGACTGCATCCGCTACAGTAGTATGGGATGGGCAAAAATTGGCACATTACCAAATCCTGGGGAAAACTGCAAATGTCGAGCCAACTGTAAATGTGTTAAATATTATTCAAACTCACCAATATTACCTAGCTTATGAAAGATAAATTAAATGATTTTGTGCCTGTGGTATTTGCCTTATTAAGTGCAATTATTACCATAGTTACCATGATAGTTCCTGATCTATCAGACACAAAAGCTAATGGTGCATTTAATATTGCATTAGCATTAGCATCTGGTAGTGCTGGATTAGCTGTATCCAAGGATCGGAAAAAAGATGAATGAATTTACACCACCACCAGAAGAATTACCACAATTAGAGGTATTAATTAGTAGCCTCAAAATTGATCAAAAGACTGCTGAACAAGTAATTCAAGAATTTGTTGACAATCCCCCGATACCTGAATTAGCCAATCTACCATTAGCAGAATAATTTTGCAAGGGTTAACGGCTATTAATCTCTCTACTTATCCATAACACAACAAAACCGCTTAAATAGCGGTTTTGTTGCGGCAATCATACGACTACCCCTAGACTATGCCTACTTTTATATTACCCAGCAATCAACTTACTTTGACATACTCACCGACCTGAAGGTGCAATGATTCTTGACACTTCACTGGAACACGCCACAAGTGGTCTTATCGTCCCTCCATGTCCGTTTAAAGTCTCCCAATGCCCTAGGCGACTATAACCAAATTTTAACATAAAGCCGTCTTAAAAGGACAAGGCTTGTATCCCAGATTTTTGGTCAACTCATATTTACCGACCGTAAGGATTACCCCGTTGGATAGAACCACCGGGACGCATTTCCCGTCTAATCCCATCACTCACAAGAGCCTGTACAGTTCGTGACAATCTAGCCCCATCCACATCAGAACCTTCATTCACTGACACACTCACAGGCACATTTACTGTTGTAGTGCTACCACCAATCTTAGAAGCAATATCCCCAGGAGCGCCCCCAACAGTACCACCATCAGCAAAACCAGAAATACCTGTTTGCAGTTTATTCCAAATTGCAGTCTCTTTGTGGTTAAGGATGCGTTCACCTTCAGAGGCGACCACCAGGTGCGGTGTTCTTCCCGTCATAGCCCGTTCCTTATTCATTGTTCCCACAATTCCCCCGTTGGCAAAATTCTGAATCTTCCCAAAGGTATCTTTATCAATCATCCCACCCTTAGCAAATCCAGAAAGTGAAGCCGAGCCAAAGTCAGCAGCCGTAAAAGCAGAAGGATCTAAGAACTCCATACCCGTAGGACTAAAAGAGTCAATACCTCCTAAACTCATTAAGCCAAAGGACGTATCGCCTTCCATGCCAATAAAATCAGAAATACCAGACATATCACCCTTACCTTCCTTACCTCCTTTGTTTTTTCCTACACTTTGTAATGCGTAAGCAGCTTTTTGTAATTCTTGAGCAGATTTAGATAGCTCTTGAGCAGGTGTTAATCCAATACCACCCATCCAACCAAATAATAAATCTGTAACTCGTTTAGCAGCTATTTCTGCCAAAGTATCCAGTACAGATTTACCAATACCTTTAGCTAAATTCAGTAGCGCTGTACCTGTATCTTCTGTACTGAGTAGAAACTCTTTAAAAGAACTCTTAAACCCGGATACAAAGGACTTAATTAGTTGTGCAAACTCTGAGAACTGGGATTTAATGGTACGCATTTTTGAATCATTTTCTATTTGATTGTTTCTTCTTAATTCGTCTGCTTGTGGGTCAGTGAGTTTATTGTCCAGAATAAATTGATCCGTCTCATTTTGCTTGCGCTTATACTCATTCTCTTGAGCCGTAATTGCGTTCTGACGGTCTAATCTTTCCCCTGCCAACTCCAATCCTAAATTCTTTTTGATGGTACTCTTGCTTTCAAAAATAGCTTTAGCTGCGTCTGATAATTTAACTTGAACATCTACAGTCACCTGTCTATTTTTAATCTCGCCAGTTGCTTTTTGGTACTCGGTTTCTATTTTCAAAATTTCTAACTCTTTTTGGAGATTTATGGCATTTCTCAGGCGTTTTGCAATTTGCTCATCCAAGGTTAATTTAGATTGCGGTAGTTGAGCCTCTAAGCTATTTTTTCTGTAAGAGTCCATTAACTCTTTTTGTTTAATTAATGCCTCATTTTCAAAGTTGATAATATTAACTAAACCGTTTTTATTCTTGGCAGCAAACAGACTATTATCAAGCTGTAAACCCTTGGTAATTGGTTCTCTTTCAGCAGCCCCTTTGTCTATCAATCCAAGTTCACGATTAACATAAGCTGATATTTTATCAGTCTGACGCTTTCTATCAATGATTCCTGTCTGTTTAGTAACATTGTCCATGATTTCCCGTAGTCGTTTATCATAGACATCTTTACCCATGTTTTTACCACCTGATTGTTGCCACTCACGTCTCAGTGCAGCTATTTTTTGGAGGGTTGTTTGAGTTAATTCCAAATCAGCTATATTTGCCTCAAGGTCAGGTATCTTGAGTAATCCAGGGTTTAAAGGATCAATTGCTTGGATTCCTTTAAGTTCTTCCAGTTGTAGCTTCAACTGGCTAATGTTAACCCCCAATAAATTAGCCCTTCTTTCAGCATCTTTATTTAGCTGCTCTTCCTTGAATCTATCCGTAAATACATCAAAAACTTTTTGCTTATTATCAGTGTACATTTTACGGAGTGCGATCGCTGTTTGTTCTCTTGCTTTAACAACTCTGTACACTTCGTCTCTTAATGTTTTTAGCCCTGACGCATCTATACCTTCTCTCTGAGCAGCAGCAATTATGTCATCAACTCTTGCTAATTCAGCAAGAGGCACTTTTGTAGACTCAATAATATTCTGTTGTTCATTAATCTTTGCTTGGTACTCATTCTTTAATTTTTGGAAGTCAGTAGTAAATTTTTCCTTATCAGAAGCATTGGGATTTAACAGCCCTTGAATATACTCAAAAGCATTATTAATATCTTGTGCAGCCTGTTGTGATTCATCTCTGATATTTTTATTGGTATCTCTTAATAGACTGGACAAATTTCTTTGAAACTCTACCAGCTTTGATTGTATTTCTGCCCTGTTCTTGTCTGCTTCTGCTTCTGCTTGTTTCCTCTTGGCTTCCACACTGAGATCACCACCTGTTTTGACACCTTGTTGTAACCTACCAGGTTCAACTGGCTGATTCTCTAATTGTTTCCTAGTGTAAGGATCAGTGCCTGGTGGTGTTACAGGTTGCTGTTGTGTTGTTTGCGGTATTTGTGGCTGTAGTATAACTTTGGGTTGACCAGTCTGTGGTATTTGACGTAAATTGCTAGTGTTCGGTAGTGTTACAGGTTGCTGTTGTGTTGTTACTGGCTGTGTTGGTGTTGCTGTCAACCCTTGTGGGCTAAATCCGTAACTTTGAGAATTTTTGATAAAGTCCACTATAGTTAAGCCTTTACCTTGAACACTTGCAGTCATGTAAACATCACGGTTTTCGTGTGGCGTACCAATTGGTTGTCCTGCTTTGATACTAAAACTACTTTGATGCTTTAAATTACCTAAATTCTTTTTGATGCTATCAAGAGAAAGATCGGTAAGCCTTACTATAATTTGTTTGCCGTTAATATTTTTTGTAATGTCTACAAATGCAAAGTCTCCATTGATTTCATCTTCGTAAATATACAAAGTAGCTTTACCGCTAATAGGTGCTTTAAGTTGAGTGTCTCTATTTACCCCACGCGCTGAACCATAATATGCTCCGTCTTTTTTCTCATTATCAGTGTACGGAAATTTAAGAATATCAGCAAGGGTTTTACCTGGAATAGGCGATACTAAAAGTTTATCTTGATTGTTGCCTTGATTGTTATTACCACTTGTACTTGCATTGGTTAATTTAATACCATTTGGCGTTGACGGAAACGCACTAGACAAATTTGGTACATTACCTTGGTTAGTTGGTGTCAGCTTTTTGCCAGTACCTTGGTTAGTTCCACTACCGCTTTTACTTTGGTTGGTTGTTGTCGGCTTGTTACCAGTACCTTGGTTATTTCTACTACTACCAGTACTATTGTTTGGTTTTGGTTTTGGTTTTGAATTATTGCCTATTAAAATATCCAAAATACCAGGATTGTAGCTGTTAGTATTCTGATTATAAGTAGGGATTATTGGTGGAATATTATCAACAAAATTCTTTGTATTACGGATGACTCGCTTAACCGGTTCAGGAGCATTTTGTCTCACAAATCCTTTGACTTTTCCTTTAACCCAATCAATAGCCTGGTTAACAGGCGGTGTAGAAGTTGTTGTTATAGGTTTACGAATAGATTGATTGGATGTTTTTATAACTCCAGTGTATTGAGTTAATCCCAAAGAATTAACTACAGGATCTGTGCGATTAATAAAATTTCTGTTAAGCCATTGAAGGGGATTAATAGATTGTTTTTGATTGGCTCGGTAAATATCCCTAACAAATGTTAAAGGGTTTTTGTATGGATCTTGGGTAACTTTTCCGGATTCGCCAACAGCAATACTAAACTTAAATTTATCACTACTGGGATTACCAACTATTTGTCCAGGAATTACTTCTATTTTCTCCTTACCTTTAATGCCTAAATTCTTGGTAATTGATTTAGGATTTAACCCTTGATAAATAATATAAACAATCTTTCCGTCAGCAGCTTTATGAGCTATCTTCAAGGCATTACCTTCCAAGAAAGCAGTGCCACCTAAAGACGCTACTACATCAGATTTACGATTAACCCCAGCATTTTTACCAAGGGTCAATTCTTTACTATTTCTGTACCCAAATAACTCTTGAACATCATATTTTGTATTTAATAAGTCAGCAAGGCTTCTATTTGCAACAGGAGAAACAAAAGTATTTGCTGGTAAAATTGGGTTAGTAAAAGAGCTAGTAAATGAGGTTGAGTTAAATGGACTATTTTTATCTTTTGGTTTGTTTGCATATAACTGGACAGGTATATCTGACATAAGCCCAGCCACTAAAATCTCTTTAGGCGCATTAGCTACTGGGGAAAGATTTTGCAAATCTTGGTTAATTATCTCTTTCTGAAATACGCCTACAGGTATATTACCGTTGTTGCTATTAACAGGTACTTGCGGTGTCAAATTATTAGTTAACTTATTTATCTCTTGTACAGTTTTAAGAACCTCTTTTAATTGCTTGTTAAGGTTGATTGTAGAATTAACTGCACTTACACTTAAATTTTTTGTAACACTATTAATTTCCCTGTTGATACTTAAAACACTGCTATTGACAGTTCCCAATTCCTTGTCAAAATCACGAATTTTACTAACATCAAAAGGTACAATCTTGCCTGGTAAACTACGTTGTAATTCCGTAACCTTGATTAAAATGTCCTGAATACTGTTCTGATAGTCTAACTTCTGTTTTTGCCTGTCTAAGCGTAAGTTCTCAATTTCAGTAAGTTGTTGAAACAACCCAATCACACTGTCAATAAAGTTAGTAAAGATATTATTTCCCGCCCCAACCAAAGCCTGTTTCAGCTTATTAGCGAACTGTTGAGACTTAATGTTATTGGTAGCCTTATCAAACTCAATAGCAGCAGCTTGGGACTCCCTTAAAGATGTGCGGTAGTATTCCGCTACTTGCTTAGTCTGGTCAATTAACGCTTGTTTAGCAGCTTGCTGTGCTTGACTAATCTGTAAATTTAAATCAGTTAAACTACGTTTTAATTTCAAGAAATCTAAAAACTGATTTAATACGTACTTACTTTTTTCATCTTCAACAAGCTTAATCATGTTTTCCAGTTCAGAAATGCCAGTTGATTCAGTGACTCCAAAGGCCTTTAATACTTTTACTGCTTCAAAAGATTGAAATGTTGTTTTATATCCATTTATGGTTTTAACAATATTGTCACGATTTTCTCGTAATGCTTTAATATTTAACTCATCAGTTTGATACTTTAGTTCCCCAGGTGTTACTGTATTTGTTAAAGCTTGACCTGTAACAGCAGTGAGTTTTTGTGCTTTAGAAGTTTCTATTTGTATTTTTCTGTCTTCCAACGCAGACCCCAAATTCATAAGCTGTTTTTGTAATAATTCATAAGCTGTTCCAGACCTATTGACGGCTTTAGTTAAAGCGTTTTGTAACTTTTCTAATTCAGAAAGCTCGTCTTGTGCTTTATTAAGCTGTTCATTAAATTGTTTTGCTTCATCAACACTCAACAAAGGATTGTTTTTATTTTGTTTCAACCAATCTACTATTTGCTTTTTAGTTTCAATTTCTGATGCAACATTAGACTGTAATGAACCTATTGGAAGAATCAAACTTTGTCTGTCAATCAATAAGCTTTCTAATTCTTTTTGTAGCGCATTAAATCCCTTAAAATCTTGGGGATTTAGCTGAAGTAACGCTTTTTGTTTTGATTGATTTATCTCTATCTTTTTATCAATTGCGTTTAAATCTTTAAATTGATCTGTATTTGCCAAGTCTTCAGCTTGACCAATAATAGCTTCTGTATTTGCAGTTCCATTAACAACGATTTTATCAAATGTATTAAAAGTGGTTTTTACGGCTCTATAATTTTTACTTTCGTCTCCGACAATGGGTAATGTGTTCCACAGGGTATTAATGAAATTTCTTTTATAACCTTGGTTAGTCTGCCCATTTTGATTACCTGATCTTAATTCCCTATATTCTTGAATCAACTTAGTCTGTTGTTCTATTTGCTGTCCTAGTTCACCACTCATATTAGCGAATGTTACAGCAATAGCATCAAGCACTTGAAATATAATTTCAGCAAGAGCATACCACCCAGCAATTGAAACAAAGGCTTTTCCTAGCATTCCTAATCCAGTCAAAATTCCTGATATGCCAAGCCTAATAGCACCAAGAACTCCAGGTATTTTTAACAAATTTACAGTTATCTTGATTATTGCTGTTAAAGCTACTATCATCAATCTGGGAATAAGAAATTGTATTAAATTTAATAACAAAGAACCAATATCTGCAAATATTTTTGCTATTGGTAGTAACGCAGCACCTACTTTTTGTTGGACATCTAATAAAGAGTTGCCGAGTCTATCAACAGCAGCTTGGTAAGAATCCAGTGAAGCAGGAATAATGCCAATATTTTCTGCATAAGCTTGTTGGGTAAATTTGACTAAATCTTCTGATTGAATATTGCCCAAACTTAATTGTTTTCTAAGTTGCTGAGAATTTAACCCCATTGATCGCGCAAAGGTTTGATAAGCACCAGGTACAGCTTGTGCTAATTGCAATTTTAAATCTTGAGTCAAAATTGTTCCGCTACTAGCCATTTGCCCTAACGCCAGCATTGCCCTTTGCTGCTGATCTTTGTCCAAATTTCTTGCCCGCACCATAACGCTAAATTCTTTCAACATTTGGCGAGAAGCTTCACCTTCTAAAGGAGTATCTTTTGTTGCACCTAAAAATGTTAACGCTCCTTCAAGAAACGTAAATCTATCTAACGCCAAATCACTTGATTGTTTATTAAAATCCTTCATGTTTTTAGCCGCATCTGCTGTTGACATACTTACAGCTTTAATGCCTACACTTATCACTTGCATTCTTGCCGCTACATCAATGGAATTTTTAATAAATGCTGGTCCAAAATCTAAAATGGCTTTTCCTGCAAATAATAGTCCTACCACACCAATAACATTTTTTATTCCACCTTTAACAAGGTTCATTACGTCGTTAAACCCTTCAGCCTCTTTCATCCCTTTAAAAAAGTCTGATAACCCTTGTTTAGCTTTTTTAAACCCGTTAATGAAATTATCTGGTGCTTTAAGTGAACTTATAAATTCCCTGACTTTAACAATGTTTTCTCCAAGTGCTTTCCCAGACTCCATAGGATTGTTCAAAAAAACTATAAGTTTCTTAATTTCAGGAACACTTTCTACGCCTTGTGAAAACATTTGGAATGAATTCTGTATTTCCTTGAGTCCATCAGTAAATTTCTTAGGAATTAATAAAGAGTCAAAAAAGTTTTTAACTCTGACAAGGTTTTGCCCAAAGCCTTCTCCTAAATTAAAAAAGAAGTTCATACGCGATGCAGGATTTTTGAAAGCGTCTGTAAGTTTCTTAAACTCCGGTACTTGGTTCATTCCTGACAGAAATTGAGATAACAAAAGCCGCGCTTCTTTGAGTCCATCAGTAAATTTCTTAGGAATTAATAAAGAGTCAAAAAAGTTTTTAACTTTAATAAGATTTTCTCCAAAGCCTTTCCCTGTTTCAAACGCAAATTTATCACGCGATGCAGGATTTTTGAAAGCGTCTGTAAGTTTCCTAAACTCCGGTACTTGGTTCATTCCTGACAGAAATTCAGATAACGCTGCTTTAGCTGTCTTGAACCCATCTATGATTTTCTTTGGTATCTGCAAAGAATCTATGAATTTTTTAACAACAACAATATTGCTACCAAACGCTTGACCTAGTGCCTTTGGATTAGTCAAGAAGTCTGTTATCTTCTTAATTTCCGGCACTTTATTCATTCCTTGCAAGAAATTCTCTAATGCTATTTTAGCTTGATCAAATCCTTCTTTTATCTTGTCTGGTAAGTCAAGAAAATCAACCATTACTTCCTTGACAGAGACAAGGTTATTTCCAAATCCTTCACCTAATGCTGAAGATATATTGGGAGTTCCAATTTTTTTGAAAAAATCAATATAAGCATCAAATTCTTTTTTTACATCCCCTATACCTTTAATAGTGCCTAAGCCCTTCTTGAATCCTCTGCTCATCCTTGCTCTAAATGTTTTGGAATCTAAACTAATTGTGTTGTTTTCTACAGCAACTTTAATTTTGTTGATTTCCTTGACAAATCTTTGTAAAAACTCATTTCCTTCCAAAAATTTAAACCCTAACTCAAATCCTCTTCCTACAATCATCCCCATTTGGATGCCAAGCCTTACAAGCGAATCTGATCTATACTCAGGCTTAAAGTTAACGGGCTGGGTAATTGGTGTTTGCGGTGGTTGCTGTGACGCTGTTGTTTGTCCCGTTGGTGTTTGTTGTGGTTGCTGTGATGTAGTCGGTAGGAAAGAAGGTAGTTGGGGAGATGCAATCTTACGAGGTCGTTGAGAAATTGTAAATGATATAGATTGTCCCGTTGGTGTCTGCGGTGGTTGCTGTGGTGTAGTTGGTAGGAAAGAAGGTAGTTGGGGAGATGCGTTCCTACGAGTTGCTTCTGCATTTGACGACGGCAGCAATCCAATAGAACTAATCGGAGGTAATAGTATAGGTTGCTGTCGCGGCAGCCCGATTAACTCTTGTTGCTGAACTTCACGTAATCTATTTTTAGTATACCGATTATATCGGTAGTCTACTGATGAAGGTAGCAATCCAATA
>Ga0214923_10006134_pt1 | contig 13631 bp, 9 predicted proteins | sample LL1510_MetaG_FD_177993 | JGI IMG/M metagenome (GOLD analysis project Ga0214923, IMG submission 177993) | Freshwater microbial communities from Lake Lanier, Atlanta, Georgia, United States - LL-1510 | ecosystem: Environmental > Aquatic > Freshwater > Lake | place: USA: Georgia | collected 2015-10-15 | reverse complement strand
GTGTCGAAGAGTTCGCCGTCGTCGCGGTCGGCGGCCTGCCGCATGCCGAGGTGGAAGTCGATCGCCGGGGCGATTGCGGCGGCGGTCGGAAACACGTGCGGGTGGCGGTAGGCGATCCGGAGGGCGCCCTGGCCTCCCATGCCGACGCCGACGAGCCCGATGCCCGGCGGCCGCACACCGAATCGGCTGCCGATTTCGGCCACGAGCGCCTCGCGCACGAACCGCTCGGGCGTCACCTGCGGATCGAACACGGGCATGATGCGGTCGAGCCACCAGGAGCGGCTCACGAGCGGGGCGATGGTCGGCAGAGCGGCCTGCTCGATGGCCGTGCGGATCGCTCCCTGCGGCGGCTGGCCGTCGAGCCCGTGGAGAAAGACGATCGCCCGACCCGGCACCGGCGCGGGCGGCGCGTGCACGGCGCACGGGTGGCCCGCGATGGCGATGCGCGGCCAGTCGCGGGAGGCGGGGGATGTCATCGGTTCTCTCCCACGCGGGAGCACGTTTCGGGATGCGTCAAATCTGATACTGTAATGCCCGAGATGTACACACTGCTCAGTTCCGAACAACTTGCGGCCGGAATCGAACGGCTGGCGACCGAGGTGCGGCGCGACGCCACGGACAGGCCCCTGACCGTGATCGGTGTGCTCACGGGATCGATCATGGTGGTGGCCGACCTGATCCGGCGGCTCGAGGGGCCGGTGCAGCTCAACATGGTGTGGGCGAGCAGCTACCGCGGCACGGCCACGTCGCCGGGCCGGCTCGACCTCAGGCTCGACCTGCTTCCCGACCTCACCGGCCACGACGTGCTCGTCGTCGACGACATCTTCGACTCCGGCCGCACGATGCAGGCGCTGATGCGCGAGCTGGAAAAGCGCGGGGCCGCGCGGGTGCGATCGCTCGTGCTTCTGCGCAAGCAGGGGCGGGCGGAGGTGGTGATGGAGCCCGATTTCGTCGGCTTCGACATCCCCGACGCGTTCGTCGTGGGCTACGGCCTCGACTGCGACGGTCTGTGGCGGCACCTGCCTCATCTCGCCGTGCTCGAGGCCGAGGACATCGCCCGGCATGAGGCGGCTGCGGCCGGCACGGGCGGATGACGGCGGCGGACCGAAGGTCGATCCTCATGGTGACGCGGGGGCTCGACCCCGTGGGCACCGGCCGGCAGGTCGAACTCGCAGCCGAGGCGTTTCGGGAGGCGGGTTGGCGGGTGGCCGTGGCGGTGGGATCGTCCGGGGGCGCGGTGCCTGATCGGCTCGCGGGCCGCGGGTTCGCCGTGTACTCGATCGGCAGGCGACCGGATTTCGACATCGCCGCGGCTGCGCGGCTCGCGCGGCTGACCCGGCGGCTGCGGCCAGGGGTGGTTCAAGCCTGGGGTCGTGCCGCGTCCGGCACAGTCGGGGTGAGCAGGACATGGCTGGCGGGAGCGCGGCTGGTCGCACACGTGGCGACGGGTCCGCGGCGGCCTGCGACCGGCTGGGCCCTCGGGCGTTTCGATCGCGTGATTGCCACGTCAGCGGGAGTGGCAGGGCGGTGCGAGGCCGTGGGCGTGCGGTCGGGAAGGATCGACATCATCCAGCCGGGCATCGTCGCGGCCGAGCCGGCCGGGCTCGAGCGGGCGGAGATCGCCCGGCGGCTCGGCCTGCAACCCGACACACGGTGGACGCTGTGCGTGGCGCCGCTCACGGCCGAGGCCCGCCTCGAACGGCTGCTCTGGGGGATCGATCAGCTCGCGGTCGTGCACCGTGGCGTCGAGCATGTGCTCGTGGGCCGCGGGCCCCTCCTCGCACGCCTGAATCGCCGGGCCCGGGTTCAGGAACTCTCCGACCGGCTGCGGATCGTGCCCGACTGCGACTGCCTGCCCGATCTCGTGCGGGCCTGCCAGCTCGTGTGGCAGTCGGGCGACGTCGCCTACGGCGGCGCGATCCTCGACGCGCTCGCCTGCGGAGTGCCCGCGGTGGCGATCGCGAGCGATGCGGCGCGACAGTGCATCGTCGACGACGAAACGGGCCGGATCGTGCCGGCCGATCCGGAGAGCGAGTTTCCGCGCCGAGCGTTCAATATTCTCGAGGATCATGCCCTGGCGGCACGGTATGGTGCGGCGGCGCGAGAGCGGGCGGCGGCCCAGTTTCCCGCCGGGCCCGCGCTGGCAAGGCACGTGGAGGCGGTCGAGCGGGTGGTCAGGCGGTGAGCGTCGTGCCTGGCGGCGTGGCTTTCACTTCGCCGTCTTCGGCCACCAGCGTGCCTGCCTTGTAGACCTGCGCCGGCATCGAGAACATCCGCGCTAGATCGCCGTCGGGCCGGTAGAGCGTGACGTCGGCATCGGCGCCCGGCCCGAGGTGGCCTTTGTGTGCGAGGCCGGCGATCCGCGCGGGAGCCGCCCGCGTGACGATGCACAGCTCCTGGAGCGAGTATTCGCGGCGCAGGCCTGCCAGCGGGCTGCGTTTCCGCACCGCCGGGTGGATGCGGGCGAGGGCCTCGCGCCGAAAGGCTTCGTCGCCCAGAAGCTGCATCAGCACGGGATAGGCCGTGAAATGAGCGCCGTTGGGATGGTCGGTCGAGAGGGCTACGCGCCAGGGATCCATCGCCGTGAGGAACCACTCGAGGCCGATCGCCCACTGCCAGGCATGGATCAGGCTCTTCTCCTTGTAGGCGATCGGGAGCACGCCGCAGCCTCCCTCGAGGTGCAGGTCGTGCGACATCCACGGCGAGCCCGTGGCGTGGGCGAGATGCTCGGCGGCGGCCGAGTCGCCCGTCATCGCCACCGTGTCGCCGAACAGGATCTGGCCCACGTCGAGCGTGAGGTTTTCGTGGGCGTTGAAGTGCTCCACGAGCGGCGCGACGCCCGAGCCAAACGAGCCCTCGTCGAGATCGCCGCCGGAGTAGCTGTGGAACTGGACGTGGGCGAGGTGGGCGGGCAGGCCGTCGAAGGTGCGCATCGTCTCGAGCATCGTCCGCCAGTTGCCGGGCAGGCCGAGGTTGGCCGTGTGCACGTGCAGCGGATGGGGCAGGTGAAGCGAGTGTACGGTCCGGGCGAGCCGCTCGAGGATCTGCCGCGGCGTCACCTGCCGGTCGGGGAGCGGCGCATCGAGGTCGTGGTGGTCGCCGCGGCGGCCATGCTTCCAGAATGCCGGCCCGCCGGGGTTCGCCACCTTCACCGCCCAGCCGCGACCGTGGTGGAGTTTTTCGCGCACGAGGTCCGCGCAGCGGGCGAGGTCGTGGGCGGCGAGGGCGGCGAGCAGGTCGGCGTCGTCGGCGGCGAGCAGGTAGACGCCCTTGTCGAGGATCGGCAGGTCGGCGAGCTCGTGGTGCGCGACCGCCGCGGCGCTCGTCGCGATCGCCGCGTCGAACACGGTGGTGTAGCCGAGCGCGGCGTAGAGGGCCCCCGTGGCGTGGATCGTGGGCACCGCGGCCGGGGCCGCCGTGCGCTGCCGGGCGAGGTGGGGCGCGATCCTGCGGCCGGCGTTCACCTTGGGGCCGGCCACGTGGCTGTGGAGATCGACGCCCCCCGGCATCACCACGAGCCCCGCGGCATCGACCCGCCGGAAGCCCGAGGCATCGGGGGGCCGGAGGATGATTTTCCCGCCCTCCATCCACACGTCGTCGATCACGCCGTCGCGACCGTGCACCGGATCGTGGATCGTGCCCCCGACGAGAACCACGCGGTGCCCAACGCGGCTTCCGGGCGTGCCTGCGACAGGCGGAGCCGGTGTCGCCGGGCGCGGCGTCATGACTTCGGCAGCACCCAGATGTTGCGGTAGCGGACGGGGTTGCCGTGGTTCTGCAGATGGAGCGGCCCGGTCGGACGCTCCTCCTTCTGCGGGCCGCCGGGGGTGAGCGTGGGAATCTCCACGTCGTCGTGGATCAGAATCCCGTTGTGCCGGACGGTCATCCGGGCGCTCGCGATCTTGGCGCCGTCCTCGAACCGCGGGGCGGTGAAGTCGATGTCGTAGGTCTGCCACGAGAGCGGCGGCAGGCAGGCGTTTACCGCCGGGGCGGCGGCCTTGTAGATGCCCCCGCACTCGTTGTCCTTCCCCTCGAGCCCGAAGCTGTCGAGCATCTGCACCTCGTAGCAGCCCTGCACGTAGGCCCCGCTGTGGCCCCGGGCCTGACCGCGGTCGTGCGGCTGGTAGGGGAGGCAAAACTCGATGTGCCAGCGGGCGTCGCCGAAGGCCGCGGCCGTCGTCACCCCCTCCATCAGCAGGCCGTCGGCCGTGAGCCGCGGATCGACGAGCGTCTTCGTCTCATCGACCGGACCGGCGCCGTCGCAGATCACGACGGCGTTCGCGGGTGGCAGCTCTCCGAGCGTCGGGCTCTTGCGCTCCACCTTCGGGAGCGATGCCACGACGGCGCCGGCGTCGTCGAGCACAACCACGGCCCCGTCGCGGATCTCGCCGCGCCGCTTCTGGCCCGTCCAATCCACGCCGTCGAGGGCGACGACCGCCTGGCCCCCCGCCTCCCGCCTCGAGCCCGTGCCGACCAGTTTGTCGGGCGGGTTCCAGCCGTCGCCGGGGAGGCCGCCCGGATAGGCCACCACGTCGAATGCACCGTCACCTCGGGCCACGATCTGGATGCCGAGCGGAAAAAACTGACCACCGACCTCGGCCTTGCCGGCGTACTCACCCTGCAACGCGAAGTCGGCATCGGCCCGGGCAGGGTCGGTGAACACCGGTCGGCCCGACGGCGCCGCGGCCAGGCTGGGGATGGCCAGCGCGGCGACCAGGCAGGCGACGATCAGCGGCGGGGTGCAGAAAAGCCGGGAAAACATGGAAGGTCTCCGAGGAAGTCACGAGTATGCCCGCGTTGCGAGCGACGCGAAAGGGCCGCGTCGATTCGATCACGCCAGGCCGGTGAGCGGGCCGTCGCCGCAGTAGTCTGGATTTCCGAAACGCTCGAGCGACGTGTGGCCCATCGCGTGGGCCAGCGCGAGATGAAGCCGATTGTGCGGCACGTCCGGGAACTGGATGGCTCGTCCCATCTGGAATCCGAGACCGTTGCCCAGCATCACCCAGGGGATGTCGTCGAGGGAGTGCGAGTTGCCCTCGCCGAGTTCGTTCGTCCAGAGGATCGTCGTGTGGTCGAGAAGCGAGCCCGAGCCGCCCGGCTCCGGCGTCTCCGCGAGCCGCTTTGCCAGGTGCGCGATCTCGCCGGCATACCAGGCGTTGATTTTCGTGAGCTTCTCCTGGGCGGCCTCGTTCGAATTGGGCTCATGGGAGAGCTCGTGCTGCCCTTCATCCACGCCGATCCACTTCATGTGGGGCTGGCCGACGGAGTTGGTGAACTGCAGCGTCATCACGCGGGCAAAGTCGGCCGCGAGCGACGAGACCACGAGCTCGATCTGCATCCGGCTGATCTGCGGCATCCGGTCGTTCTGTTCCACGACGCCCTGTTCGAGCACCGGCACGGCGTGGCTCACAGTCGCCTTGCGATCGGCGAGCTCCTTCTCGAAATCCCGCACGAGCGCGGTGTGTTCGTCGAGGATCCGGCGGTCCTCGGCGGGCAGGCCCGCCGCGACCTTCGCCAGGTCTTCATGCAGTTCGTCGAGCACGCTCTGCATGCTCTCGCGGTCCTTGAGCTGGCCATAGAGCTTGCGGAACATCTGGTAGGGATCGTCGATCGGAGCGACGGGCTTGTTGGGCCCGGCGTAGACCATGCGGGTCCAGGTGTCGGCACGATTGGGCACGAGCACGCCGAATTCGAGCGACCCGAAGCGGGTCGCCGTCTGCGGCTGCGACTGCAGGTGGTTTCTGATCTCCTGGTCGATCGAGAGGCCGCTCGCCCAGCCGGCCGGCGTATCGCCGCCGCCCTGAACGCCGCCCGGGAAAAGTTCGCACCCGGTGAGCAGGCAGCCGATCCCGCGCATGTGGCGGTCGCCGTCGCCGCCCACCTTGTCGTGCACGCCCTGGAGCGTGAGCAGGCGGTCGCGAAACGGCTCGAAGGAAGCCAGAATCGGCGGTAGTTCCGCGGGCACGCGGACCGGCCCGGGCGTGAGAAACGGGCCGGCGACGGTCGGCCAGAAGTTCTTTTTCACGACGCCGTCGGGGCTGAACACGATCACGAGCCGGCGCTTCGGGCCCGCGGCGTGTGCCAGCGCGATGCTCGGAAGGTTGCCGAGGAACGGCAGCACGGCGGTGCTCACACCGAGCCGGCGGAGCAGATCTCGTCGGGAAAGCGGAAGCAGCGTCATGGCTGGGACTCCGGCGGGTGCGGGGCGGGTTCCCCTCGGGCGAGGTCGAGATGCGGCGGCATCGCCGACACCATCATGATATCGACCACGAGCCTGCGGATATCGAATCCACCCGCCGCGAACGAGACCCGCAGGTTTTCAAGGGCGTCCGGTCCCCAGGCCCGCACGGGCTGCTTCACGAGGGCGTGGAACAGGCTCTGCACGAAGGCCTCCTGGGCGTCGCGGCTGGAGGCGAGATAGGCGGCAAGGTCGCGGGCCCCCTTGAACGTGGCCTCCGGGCCTTCGCGCGGCAGGTAGGAGCCCGCGGCGTCGATCGGCCTCTCCACACCCCCGCGCACTTCCACCGTGCGACGGCGGCCGATCGCGTCGAACTCTTCGAGGGCGAACCCGAGCGGGTTGATCATCGTGTGGCAGGTCTGGCAGGCGACGGCGCTCGTCTGCAGGGCCACGCGCTCGCGCGTGGTGAGGTCGGGGTGCTCTTCCGGAGCCAGCGGTGCCACCGCCTCCTGCGGGGGCTTGAGCACGTTGCCGAGCACGCTGCGGGCCAGGAACACGCCGCGGTGGATCGGCGACGTGGCGGCATTGTAGGAGAGCACGCTCATCATGTAGGGATGCGAGAGCACGCCCGCCCGCCGGCCGTCGTCGAGACGGATGCGCGTGAAGGGGGCGCCGTGGGGAAGCGTCGCCCCGTAGAGCGGGGCCAACCGGCCGTTGAGCCAGACCTCCTCGGCCGTGAATAACCGGCGGAAGTCGACGACCGACGACGCTCCGGAAGCACCGAGAACGTCGTCGAGCGAAAGCAGCAGGCTCGTGCGCAGGTCGGCGGCCGCCGCCGCCGAGAAACCGGCGTACAGCGACTTGTCTTTCGCGAGTTCCGGGCCATGGTCGATCCGGAGCCACGAAAGCAGGAAGTCGCGAAGCTTGGCCTGCGTCCGCCGGTCGCCCGCCATCCGCTCGGCCTGCTTTCGCACCTGGTCGGGCGTCGCGAGTTGGTTGTGCTGAGCCGCGGCCCAGAGCGGCTGGTCGGGAATCGAATCCCAGAGCCCGAACGACAGCCGGGCCGCCGTGTCGAAGGGATCGGTCGATGCGCCCGATTCGCGAAACAGAAACCGGGGCGACCCGAGCACGAGCAACAACGAGCGCTTGAGCCCCGTGTCGAGGTCGGGGGCCTCGGCGAACGGACGGTCGACGACGAGCGTCTTGAGTTCCGCCGAGAGTGGCCGGCGGAAGGCCCGTTCGGCGAATTTCGCTGCGAAGGCCTGGAGTTTCTCGCGCCGGTCAGCCGCATCGCGTCGCGCCCCGGCAAGGTGTTCGACATGGTCGAGGCAGTAGCCGGCGGTGTCACTCGCGGCGGCCGTGGCCGCCTGGAACCAGTCCTTGGAGACGGAGGTGCCGCGCTCGTAGCCGATCGATTTGTCATCGGGCGGAAACGGGGTCGCAAGCACGAAGACGGGCGGGCTCTCGCGCGGGATCAGGCAGCGCTCGGGCACCGTCTCGAGCGTGCCGTGCGGCGGCTTCCAGAGCAGGTCGATCGAGGCATGTGCCGGCAGCTCATATTTCGTGCTGTCGACGCCCTGGTTCGCCTTCGAGAATTCCAGACGCAGCGGGTAGGACCGGCCCCCGAGCAGAAAGACGGTGCCCCGGTGTTCCGTCTGGTCGCCCGACTTCACGTAGGCATCGATGAGCGGCGGCTCGTACCAGGCGGTGTCGAGGGCCAGGCTCGCCGAATGGTCCGTGCGGATCACGAATTCGTGGTAGCCCGTCTCCAGCGGCACGATCGAGCCAGTCCAGCGGATCGCGAACCTATTGGGCTCGAATCGCTCCGGATCGGGGCCCTCGACACCGAAGTCGAAGGCCACGAAGGGATCGATCTGCTCGTAGACCAGACTCTTGCCTCGGTCGAAGTCGCGTCCCTTGAAATATTCGGCCCGCAGGCCCCGCTGCGGGCCGACGTCCGGGCCCCGGCCGCGAAAACTCGCGATGATGTCGCTGACGGCATGCCGGTACTGCCGGACAGTGAGCCGCGAGAGCTCGACGCGGGCGGGCCGGTTGCGATCGCGAGCCACCGGCGAGTAGAAGGCTCCGTGGATGTATTCCGCCACCTGCCGCGCCGCGTCGCCGGTGACCTTCGAGGGGTCGTCCTCGGGCATCGTCTCGTCGATGTAGGCGGCGAGTTGATTGATGGAGCGGTCGCCGACGAGGGGATCGGGCACGTCCGCCGTGCCGGCGCCATTCTCGCCGTGGCAGCGGCCACAGTGCTCCTTGTAGACGGCCAGACCGGGATGGTCGGCGGCTGCGGCGGAGGCCGCGATTGCCGCCGCCGCGATGAGGCTCGTCGCCGGCGAAAAGCAGAGGGATCGCATGTCTGCCCTCCAGGTATCCCTGTAGGCTATCATCGGGACCTCGCCGTAGGAAACACTTCATGAAGTCGCGTGCACAACCGCCGTATGCAAGCCTCGGACGACGCACGTTCACGAGCCTGGTGGCCGGTCTCCCCGGGTTTTTCGCCGCGCACGGGTTCGGGGCCGCCCCGGCAGAGGGCCCGTCCGACAGGCTCAACCTCGCCGTCATCGGCGTCGGTGGGCAGGGGGCGGCGAACCTCAGCGGACTCAAGACGCAAAACATCGTGGCGCTGTGCGACGTCGACGAGAAGCGCGGCGGCCGAGCGTTCGAGGAGTTTGCGGAGGTGCGGCGGTTCACCGACTTCCGGAAGATGTTCGACGCCATCGAGAAGGAGATCGACGGCGTCGTGATCAGCACGCCCGACCACACGCACTTTCATCCCGCCTGGTGGGCGATCGAACGCGGCAAGCACGTGTACCTCGAAAAGCCGCTCGCCCACGAGGTGGAGGAAGTGCGGCGGATCTCCGAGGCGGTGCGGACGAAGAAGCTGGCCACGCAGCTCGGCTCGCAGCGGCACGTGCTCACGGGGCTCCGTGCGGGGGTCGAGTTCGTGAAGGCCGGCACGATCGGCACCGTGACGGAGGTGCACTCCTGGATCGCGAGCAAGCGTGGGATGCCGAAGCTCCCGGGGGCCAGCGAGCAGCCGCCGGCGACGCTCGATTGGGATCTCTGGCTCGGGCCCGTGGCCGAGCAGCCCTACACCGCGGGCCTCGCGCCCTACGACTGGCGTTTCTGGTGGGACTTCGGCACCGGTGAGACGGGCAACTGGGGCTGCCACATCCTCGACATCCCCTTTTGGGCGCTCGATCTCGCCCATCCCGTGCGGGTTTCGGCGAGCGGCCCCGCCCCCGATCCCAGGCGCACGCCGACGGAGCTTGCCAGCCGGCTCGACTTCCCGGCCCGCACGTCGGCCGCCGGCCGGGAATGTCCCGCCGTGAGCGTGCACTGGTATCAGGGCGTCCCGCCGGTGCTCGCCGAGCGCGGCATCGATGCGCAGGCGATCAAGAAGAAGAACACGCTCTTCATCGGCACCGACGGGATGCTCCTCTGCGGGTTCGACGACTGGCAACTCCTGCCCGCCGAGAAGTTTGCCGAGGTGAAGGCACCCCCGCAGACGCTCGCGCCATCGCCGGGATTCCACCAGGAGTGGGTCGATGCCTGTCGCGGCGGACGGCCTGCCACGTGCAACTTCGAATACACCGGCCCGCTCGTGGAAAGCGTGCTGTTGGCGAACATCGCCTACCGCGTGCGGGGAGAGTTTGCCTGGGACGCCGCCGCGATGAAGAGCGATCGCGACGACGTGAACGTGATGCTCAAGCGCGAGTATCGCAAGGGCTGGCAGGTGTGACTCAGCGGATCTTCTGGTCGGGCAGGGCCGACTTGATTCCCTCGTCGAGCGGCATTCCGTCAGCCTCGGCCGTGAGGCCGTGGGCGGCGAGCAGCGTTGCCAGCCGCTGCTCGAGGTCGGCCCGCGTGGCCGCGTGGGCAGGATCGACGGCGAGGTTCACCAGTTCGTCGGGATCAGCCGAGAGGTCGTAGAGTTCGGCCAGGTGCCGGTCGGGCGAGCCGTCGCCGTGCGGATAGCGGATGAACTTCCAGCGGTCGGTGCGGATGCCGCGGATGTTCGGCGTGTAGGGAAACTGCTTCTCGTAGTTGTATTCATAGAGCCATTCGGCACGCCAGGCGGGATCGCCCGTGCCGCCGGCGATCCGCATCCACGAGCGGCCGTCGATGCCGCCGAGCGCCGGCGAGCCGCAGGCGTCGAGCAGGCTGGGGGCCACGTCGATCGTGAGCACCTGCTGTTTCACCACGGTGCCGTGCGGCAGCCCCGGCCCGCGGGCGATGAGCGGAATCCGGATGCTCGGCTCGTGCATCGTGCGCTTGTCCACCATGCCGTGTTCGCCTTCGAGCAGGCCGTTGTCACCCATGAACACGACGAGCGTGTTCTCCCACTGTCCGGAGGAATTCAGAAAGTCGACGAGCCGGCCCACGCTGTCGTCGACGGAGAGCACGGTGCCCCAGTAGGCGTGCACCATGTTCTCGAAGTCCTTCACCGCCTCCGGCCGCTCGTCGGGAAACTGCTTCCGCCACTCGAAGAGCGGGCCGTAGATGCCGTGCCAGGTGGAGAGCCGCTGGCGGATCCAGGCGGGCTTGCCGTCGAGCCGGAACGCGCTTGCGGGATAGCGCACGCGCACGTCGTCAAACGCATGCTCGTACTTCGGCTCGGGGAAGTAGAAGGAGTGCGGAGCCTTCTGCCCGACGCACAGCGCCCAGGGGCGGCCCGACTGCCGCGATTCGAGCCAGTCGAGGGCGTAATCAGTGACGACTGTCGTGTAATAGCCCGGGGGCTTCTCGCGTCGCTCGCCGTTGACGTTCCACTCCGTATCGAAGTATTTGCCCTGGCCCGTGTGCGAGACGAACCAGTCGAAGCCGGGCCGCGGGGCGTCGTTGTCCTCCCCCATGTGCCACTTGCCGACATAGGCCGTGGCGTAGCCCTGCTCGCGGAGCCGGGCCGGCCAGTGTGGCAAGCTCGGCGGAAGCTCCGTGAAATTGTCGCGGACGCCGTGGCGATGGGCGTAGAGCCCGGTGAGTATGCTCGCCCGGCTCGGAGAGCAGAGCGACGTCGTGCAGAAGGCGTCGGCGAATCGTACGCCATCGGCGGCCAGGGCGTCGATCCTGGGTGTCTTTACGTGCCGGGAGCCATAGCAGCCGACCGCGTCGGGCCGCAGGTCGTCGCAGAGAATGAAAAGAACGTTGGGCTGGCGGCCGGGCTCGGCGCCGGTGGCTGAGAGCGCGAGCACGGCCAGCAGGCACGACACGACGGGGAGTGCGGGATTCGTGGCTTGATGCATGGTTGGAGTCGGCAGGGACAGGCGGGAAGCCTGTCCCTGCGCGTCAATTGCGGGCGAATTCAGGACGGGCGAACACGAGCCGGCCGGCCGACGTCTGCAGCGTGCTCGTGACGCTCGCGTGCACGAGGTGGCCGATCCGGTCGCGACCACCTTCGACGACCACCATCGTGCCGTCGTCGAGATACCCGACGCCCTGACCGGCACCCTCGCCCGGCTTCACCACCCGCACTTCGAGCAGGTCGCCCGGGACGAACGTGGGCTTGAGCGCGGTGGCCACCTCGTTGATGTTCACGGAGTTGACCGAGCGAAATCCTGCGATCGTCACCAGGTTCGGATCGTTGGTGATCAGCCTCCCGCCGAGACGGTGGGCCATGCTCACCACCCGCTGCTCCTCCGAACTATCGGCATCGGTCTCGTCCACCGGCGCGAGCACCTCGATGTCGACCCCCTTGTTCTCGCGGAGCTTCGCCAACACGTCGATGCCCCGCCGCCCACGCAAGCGGCGCTGCCTGTCCGACGACTCTGCCGCGGCCTGCAGTTCGTCGACCACGAACGAGGGCACGACGAACCTGCTCTGGAACAGGCCCGTCTCGGCCAGGTCGGCGACACGGCCATCGATGATCGCGCTCGAGTCGAGGACGTTGGGCCGCAGGCCTTTCACGTCGCGAGCGAACTCGACGTAGGGGATCAGAAACCGGAAGTCGTCTCGGGTCTGGAGGAGCAGGCTGGTGCAGACGTAGCACAGGAGCATGCCGAGGATCAGCGGCAGCCACGTGGTGATCGGATGCTTGGGGGTGGCGGGCAGGATCGGGGCCAGTGCGAGGGTGGCGATGTACGCGAGGAACACGCCGATGAGCAGCCCGAAGTAAATCGCCGTGATCGTGGTGAGATCCTTGCGGCGCAGCGATGAATCGACGGTGATCACGGCCAGCGGCAACGCGATCATCCCGAGCAGCACGGCCCAGGGCGCCCAGGCGGGCGCGTCACCCATGAGCGGCGACGCGATGATCAACGCGGCGATTCCGACCGAGACCGCCACGAAGATGGCCCGCAAAACGATGATTGCCATGGCCTGATCTTACCATGTTTTCAGAGGCGGCGGCCGTGTTCCCATGCCAGGAACCGATCGGTCATCCCGGCGATGTAGTCCGCGGTGCTGCGCGGGACGCCGCAGTCGGCGGATCGCGCCCGGAACCGGGCGGGCAGTTCATCCGGGTGGGCCACGAACCAGTGGAACAGGTCCGAGAGCTGCCCCTGCGCGGCGGCCCGAACGGCCATCACGCGGTCGCTGCGGTAGACCCGCTGAAAGAGAAAAAGCTCCAGCTGTTTCTTGCCCGCGGCCAGCGTCGGGCTGTGGGAGATCACGCGCACGCTCCGTCCGCCATCGACTCCGTCGAACAACCCGCGCACGCGGGCCACCGAGTCGATATGCAGCCGATCGATCGTCGCCCGGCTCTCCGCCACCAGGTCGGCCACCTGCAGGTCGACCAATTCATGGAGCACCGCCCGGCGCAGTGCGGCCGCGGGCAGCATGCCGTAGGAGCCGCGGCACCGGTCCGCGGCCTCGGCGATGAGCGGCAGTTCGAGGAGTTCCTCGATCGTGACGAGGCCGAGTTCGAGCGCGTCGTCGGCGTCGTGGGTGTCGTAGGCGATCGAATCGGCCGCGTCGACGGCCTGGGTTTCCAGGAGCGGGGCCGGGGCCGTGCCGTCTCGTTTTCGCACGGCCTGGGCGTCGAGCACTTCGCGAGACAGGTTGAGGCCGGGAAAGCGAGCGTAACGGATCTCGAGGAGCTCCATGATCCGCAGCGCCTGCGCGTTGTGGTTGAAGCCGCCGTCGTCTGCGAGCAGTTCGGCGAGCGTATCTTCACCGGCGTGGCCAAGCGGCGGGTGGCCGATGTCGTGGCCGAGCGCGAGCGCCTCCACGAGGTCTTCATTGAGAGCGAGCGCCCTGGCGAGCGTGCGGGCGATGCTCGTCACCTCCAGCGTGTGGGTGAGACGGCTGCGATGGTAGTCGTCGCGGACGCCGGTGAAGACCTGCGTCTTGTGGGCGAGGCGGCGGAAGGCGGCCGAGTGCACGATCCGATCGCGGTCACGCTGGTAGGGACCACGAAAGGGATGCGCCGGCTCCGCATGGACGCGGCCGGCCGAGTCGGCCGAGTGCATCGCCCAGGGGCCGAGTGCGTGTGCTTCCCGGG